>Ga0181563_10000002_pt1 | contig 268943 bp, 228 predicted proteins | sample 011ome_25_FD_133759 | JGI IMG/M metagenome (GOLD analysis project Ga0181563, IMG submission 133759) | Coastal salt marsh microbial communities from the Groves Creek Marsh, Skidaway Island, Georgia - 011512CT metaG (megahit assembly) | ecosystem: Environmental > Aquatic > Marine > Intertidal...
AAGAAGGCAGCCAAGAAGGCAGCTCCTAGGAAAGCGGCAAAGAAGGCAGCTCCTAAGAAGGCGGCCAAGAAGAAGGCAGCTCCAAGAAAAGCAGCAAAGAAGGCTGCTAAGAAAAAGAAGTAGTCTAGCGGACTATTTTCTTAAATCCATTTCAAGAGCCGAGGCATCAAGCCTCGGCTTTTTTTCTTTCTAAACTGGGATGAAGAAGTTCTGGATCTTGCATGAAGGTCCAGATCAAACAGAAGCAGCAGGGGGATGGTGCTCTATACTTAGCGTATCGGAGTGTTTACGTTTCGCTGAAAATTGGCAGATGCCGCCGAAAGATTTGTTAGCTTCCAGGGCAATGTTTTATCATTGAGGTTCTGCGTATCGGACGGAAGGATTATCGAAAAGGTCAAACCAGCCCGGAGTTTCCGAGAATCGGTTGTAACGCTTCCTTAACAACAATATACGAACATATGTCCCTCTTCCTTGGAATTGATAGTGGCACCCAGAGCGTCAAAGCAGTAGTTTACGATGCGGAATCCAAACGCGTGATTTCTGACGGGCGAGCGTCTCACTCGCTTATCAAGAATTTGCCTTCCGGGCATATGGAGCAGAATCCAGAGGAATGGACGGAGGCAATGGACAATGCCATAATCCAAGCGTTGGAAAGCGTTGACCGAGCGGCTATTGAAGGAATCGGAGTCAGTGGACAGCAACATGGATTCGTTCCATTGGATGAATCTGGAAAAGTAATACGGCCGGCTAAACTTTGGTGTGACACCAGTACTTTGCATGAGTGCGGGCTTATATCTGAAGCGCTAGGTGGTGAAGAACAGGCTATCGAGAAAATGGGGAATCGCATTCTCCCAGGATTTACGGCTCCGAAGATTCTCTGGCTGAAGCGGAATGAACCGCAGAACTTTTCCAAGCTGAGACACATCCTGCTACCCCATGACTACCTTAACTACTATCTTACCGGGGAGATGTTCATGGAGTATGGGGATGCATCGGGAACGGCTATAATGGACATCCGGTCACGTTCATGGAGCAGAGAGGTGATTGAGGTGATTGACCCTTGTATTGAAAAATACCTGCCCGCTTTGTCTTCGAGTAGTGAACCTTGTGGAAACCTGCGTCCTGAAATATGCGAGAAGTATGGGTTGTCTCGACGCGTCGTGGTCAGTGCGGGAGGGGGTGACAATATGATGGGCGCGATTGGGACGGGCAATGTGCTTCCAGGGGTGGCAACCGCCAGCTTTGGAACGAGTGGGACAATCTACGCATACAATGAAAAACCGGTTGTGGATCCGAGAGGGGAAATCGCTGCGTTTTGCGATTCTACAGGTGGATATCTGCCGCTGATGTGTACCATGAATGTCACTACGGTTTCAGAGCAATTTAGAACTCTCTTTCAAAAGGATCACGATACTTTGAACGACTCTATTAGCCGGGCGCCTATAGGGTCAGGGGGGTTGATTTTGCTTGCTTATCTAGAAGGAGAGCGCACTCCGTCGATTCCGAGTGGATCGGGTGTAATGATGGGAATGAACCGCAAAACCCTTAATCCTGACTATATGATTCGAGCGGCCATAGAGGGGGTTACGATGGGGATGAATTTCGGTTTGAAGCGACTGAGAGAGTTGGGGGTGACTACGAATGAAGTTCGACTTACGGGAGGTGGCTCGCGTAGTGCTGCCTGGAGACGCATAATCGCCGACGTTTTCGGCGTAACTGTGGTTTGTATGGAGGAGGATGAAGGCGCGGCCTTGGGAGGGGCGTTGCAGTCAGTCTGGTGCGTACTTCGGAATCGCGATTCGGAAACAACGATCGAGTCCGTCGTGGAAGGGGCAACCTCACTCGATGAATCGACCCGCTTAGATCCGGATGAGTCCGCTGTGTCTCGGTATGAGGAACTTCAGGCGTTTCAATCTCAGTTGTCCCAGACTTTAGAACCGGTATTTAAAGATCACGCCCGTTTCAAGTGAGGCTTGTAAAAAAGGGGGAATCAACGATTAGACTTGGCGACTATAGCGGGGGAATTTTGGTATTGATTATCGCATTTTCCAATCGACCGATAATGGTATCGAGCGTCTGGATGCGGGCGCGCATTTTACAAACCGAGTTCACGATTGTCCAAGGGGCCTGTGGCTTGTTGGTCTTTGAAATCATCTCGTTGATGGCTTCTTCATAAAGTTCCCATTTTTCCCTATTACGCCAATCTTCGTCGGTGATTTTCCACTGCTTGAGGGGGTTCTCTTGCCGTGCCTCAAAGCGCTCGAATTGGGTTTCTGCGTCGATATGAAGCCAGAACTTTATGATTACAGTGCCGAAGTCACTCAAATGGGACTCCATTTCGTTGATTTCGCCATAGGCTCTTTGCCATTCTTCATTGGAGCAGAGTTTTTCGACCCGCTCGACCAAAACCCGTCCATACCAGGAGCGATCAAATATTTCCAGGCGACCTCTGCGAGGCATACGTTCCCAGAATCTCCAAAGGTAGTGATGATCCAGTTCGTCTGAAGTAGGGGCTCCAACGGGTGTCTCGTGATAGGATCTTGGGTCAATTCCCTGGACGAGTCGCTTGATGCAGCCTCCTTTGCCCGCAGCGTCCCAGCCACAGTAAACTAGGACCACTGGAATTTGCTTCGAGTATATTTCGTGAACCAAGTCATGGATGGTTTGCTGGCGAAGCTTCAGCTCCTGCTTGTATTCACCGCGTTCCATCGGCCGTTTGAACTTCGCTTCCGCTAAGAAGTTCTTCCCCTTGTAGGGAATCCAATGGGTATCGGGGGTACTTTGAGCCTGCTTCTTCTTTTGCTCGATCGCGGATTTCAGCTTCGCGATAATCGTCAGGTAAATTTTGACGGCAGCACGTCGAGTATCCTTGGTATCGATAACTTCCCAGCGGGCGAAGGGAGAGCCAGTCGCTTTGACCATTTCTGAAACCTGTTCCATATACGGCTTGTATTGCTTGTGCCGCTTCCAGTCTTTGGAACTGACTCGCCAAGCCGTCTTGGGGTTTGACTCCAGTTTCTTGAATCGTCTGGCCTGTTCCTTTTTGGGGACGGTGAGAAAAATCTTTGTGATTGCGACCCCGTCGTCGTTTAACTGTCTCTCAAAATTGCGGATGTGGCTCCAGTATTTTCTGAGATCCTTCTCGCGTATCGCCTCTTCTGCCCATGCGTCTAGAACGAGGTAGTAAGGTCCTCGATCGTAGAACTGTATTCTTCCTCGAGAAGGAGTGTTATTCCAAAACCGCCAAAGCAAGGGGTAGGCCCTTGGTTCCGTGTGGCTGGCATGGGTCGAATAGACTTCGTAGGCTCTGGAGTCCATCTCCAGTAGAATTTGGTTTAAAAGAGCGCCTTTCTCTGAGGCATCTAGCCCTTCAATCAAGACCAGCGCCGGAATGCCGAGCTCTTTTGCCTCCCGCTGGACGACTCCTAATTGAATCGCAAGATCCTTCAGTTTCGGCTTTTCGATCCGCCTCGTATCTACCAAGTTGGTCGCGTCGCTCATTTGTAATTGGGGACCCTATTCCCCGGATTGAAAAAGCCAAGCATCTCAAGGGATCAAGGCGAATCTTTAGCACCCTGTTTACATTGCATTCGGTGAATGCGCTGGTTGATCAGGATTCGTAGCCAAATAACTGATTCTCTTTAATGAAAACGGCCGTCTTTTCGGGAACCATATCCTCCCACGAATCGTCGCGACTGGCAATTCGGTCGAGAATGTCTCGTGAGAATATATCCATAAGAGACTCGTCGATACCTCTGATATGCTCGATATAACCGTTTTGCAGCAAATGCTGGTAGAGGTGAGACAATTGGTTAGCGATTCTAAGGTTTTCGCAATTGATGACGAGTTCGTCCGTAATTCCCTTGCTAGGTGGGGGAGTCGCGCTGTGGGTCGTTTCACCTTCGTTGAACTGCGTTTCCAGATAGTGCCGGTATGCGTTCTGCTTCATCGGGTAGATGTACAGCTTAACGGAGTTTCGAAGCAGGCGGCCGAATCCTTCTAGGATTCCTCCAGGAAGGTGAGTGTAGTATTTCTCGTTAAAGACTTCGAGCAGGTTGTTGATGCCCATGGCGATCCCGATCATCTCCTTTGTGTATCGCCGAAAATACTGGCTGAGCCGGTAGAATTCAAAGTAGTTGGAAATGAGGGTGTAGTTTCCGGTTGTACCTAGAGAATCGATACGGTGCAAAAAGTCCTCGTAGTCGATTTCTCCGCTCGCCTGAAGATTGTTCATGGTGATTTCCGCCATCACAATGATCTCCTTCTCCACTAGACTCGGCTCTTGGATAAATTGAGCCCCGGCGCATTTGAGCATGTCGATATTCACTTTTGTAACGGGTCGAAAACTGCCCCGTTCTACAAGTACCGCCTTTTTGTAGAGGGCATTGGAGGCGAGTTCGACTTTTCCTTCGGGTGAGAACATGACCGCTTGCGTAAGACCCTTTCTAACGAGGTGAAGGTTCATGATCCGGTTGTCGATCGCGGTAAATTCAGGTCCGTCGAACTTTATCAAGTCTACCTCGATCCTGCGAGACGTGAGGTTGTCGAGAAGGGACTCGATCATCTCCTCGGGTTGGTTTCTCAGGTAGAAGGCCCCGTAGATAAGATTGGTGCCTAGAATGCCTACTGCATGTTGCTGCTTCAGGTTGGACTCGTCCCACATACGAGCGTGCAGGTATATCGTGCTTGGAGGGTCAATGGTATTGCATTGGAACCGGATGCCAATCCAGCCGTGGGCGTCGTTGGGACCTTTGTACGGCTTGGTCTTTACGGTATTGGCAAATGAGAAAAACGTCTTTTCCGGTTCGGCTTTCCCCAGCCGCTGTTCGAGCAGATTGTATTCGTGCTCCAACATGGTCAGCAGCCGGTCGCGAGAGACGTATCGCTTTGATTTCCCGTAGATTTCGTCGCTAAAGGTCATATCGTACGCCGAAATGGTTTTTGCGATCGTTCTGGCGGCCCCTCCTGCTTGGAAAAAATTGCGGGCCGTCTCCTGGCCGGCTCCAATTTCGGCAAATGTGCCATACTTAGAGTCATCTAAATTCACCGACAGGGCTTTCCGGTTAGTGGTGAGGAGTTCGCTTTTTGAAAATTCAGTCATAGGATGGTAGGTGAATCGGTTTGATATACAATTAGATGCTATTACGCAAAGAGAAATACGCTTGGTTCCTGTACTGAGCAAGATGGGTACCGAAGTTCGAGAATTGGGGCAATTGATTCATTCTAAGCGAATTGAGGGAAACCAGTTGTGACAATAATGTTGCTCTAAGAGGTTGCTAGCCCTTCGATGGTTGAAATTTTGTAGTCTAAAGTTTTCCCTCTATTACCTATGCAGACCCTTCTTATCGCTTTGGCCGCCGGTGTCCTTTATGTCGTTGCCTACAACACCTATGGCAAATGGCTCGCAGGCAAAATATTCAAACTGGACGCCAAGGCGACGGTTCCGAGCGTTGCGTTAAATGACAACAAAGACTATGTTCCGACAAGCAAAGGAATCATCTTTGGTCACCACTTCACATCCATCGCGGGCACGGGGCCCATTGTGGGACCTGCTCTAGCGGTCATCTGGGGTTGGGTTCCCGCTCTTTTGTGGGTTCTTTTTGGCTCGATATTGATTGGCTCGGTCCATGACTTTGGCAGTCTCGTTGTTTCCATGCGTAATCGTGGCCAAACTGTAGGGGATATTGCAGGACGCATTCTGACAAAGCGAACCCGCTTACTGTTTCTTTCCATTCTCTTTATGGCGCTGACTATTGTGCTGGCGATCTTTGGCCTCGTCATCGCCAATGTATTTGATTTGTATCCATACTCGATATTTCCGTGTTTGGTTCAAATCCCGATCGCTATTTTCATTGGAGCATCCCTGCATCGCAAAGGGGTCAATATTCTCATCCCCTCAATTATCGCCTTAGCGATAATGTACCTTTCAATCATATTTGGTGACTGGGGAATCTTCCATGCGGTAAATTACAGCCTAGGGGGCGAACCGGGGGTACTGAATGATGGATTAAGCCTTTTTGGTTGGGTCCTTGTTCTCCTGATTTATTCTTATTTAGCGTCGGTTTTACCCGTTTGGATCTTGCTGCAGCCACGCGATTTTATCAATTCGCTACAACTACTTTCCGCTCTGGCGCTAGTTGTGGTCGGGCTTGCGGTTGCAGCGGTAGTGGGAGGCGCTCCCGTTTCGGCCGGAACGGGTAGAGTCAGCCTGGAAATTGTGGCGCCTGCATTTCGCTGGGCTCCAGAAGGCGCTCCTTGGATATTTCCGTTTCTCTTTATCACGATAGCTTGCGGAGCCGTGAGCGGATTTCATTGTCTTGTTTCTTCGGGTACATCTTCCAAGCAGATCAAATGTGAGACGGATGCCCAGTTTGTCGGGTATGGTTCCATGCTAACGGAAGGGTTCCTCGCGACACTCGTTATTCTGGCGTGTGTTGCCGGGATTGGCCTAGGAGCGGCGTCGATCGATGGAGGAATACTGATTGGCGACGCCGCGTATGAAGCTCGTTATGCTTCTTGGTCGACCGCGCAGGGTCTGGGAGCCAAAATTGGAGCCTTTATCGAAGGGTCGGCGAATTTCCTGCGGGCGATGGGATTGCCAGCATCGTTTGCGATCGCTCTCATGAGCGTTTTCGTAGCATCTTTTGCCGCGACGACCCTCGACACGGCGTGTCGCCTCCAACGCTACGTGATCCAGGAGCTAGCCTCTACTTTTTCCCCTAAATCCAACGAACAGGAAGGTGAAGCGAGCCAAGCAGGTGGCTGGAATCCCGTCGGATGGCTGACGGGCAAGCACGGGGCGACCATTTTCGCAATTCTCACGGCAGGCTTTATTGCTGCCATTCCGTTGCCCGGTTCCCCTTGGGGATGGGATTCAGCAGGGAAGGGAGGACTCATCCTCTGGCCGCTTTTCGGAGCGACCAATCAGTTGCTCGGCGGGCTCGCCTTTCTCGTCATTACATTTTGGATGTGGCGTCGTAATTTGCCGGTTTTTTTCGTGGCGATTCCAACCGTTTTCATGTTGCTGCTTCCTGGCATTGCTATGGGTATTGAACTGTTTAAACCCAATGGCTGGCTTGCCTTGCAGCAATGGCATTTGGTTTTTATTGGTCTGGCGACCATGGCGCTTGAAATTTGGATGATCGCCGAGGCGCTGATAGCCTGGCCCAAAGCAAAAGGCGTTCTAGAGCCAGCTCTCCCTAGCCTTCCTGGTACTGCGGTGTTGGAAGCTCAGTCTGAAGGGGGTCGCTCCTGTTGAGTGGCGATACTCATAGCTGATTAGGGAAAACTCAGAAGATTTCGTAAAAATTCGGTCTATAGTGCTTGGCTGCAAATTTACGTTGCTGCAGGAATTGCTAATGTGTGTGTTTTGACGAGATTAGATACACGTTATGAAGGAATTTCTGAAGATGTTTTTCGCCTCCGCGCTGGCCATTGCGTTTGTGTTTTTCGGGGGTCTTTTGTTTATCATTTTATTTGCTGGGGCTCTATCCAGCATGTCAGCTCCGGAGCCGGTGGTTAAGAAGGGAAGCGTGTTGGTTTTCGATATGGACGCCAATATCCAGGATTCACCCGTTTCGTTTACTCAGGAACAGCTGATAAATGAGGCGCTAGGAAATGTCGGACCTCAAAACTATGCGTTACGAGATATATTGAGAGCGCTCGATAACGCGGCGGATGACATGCGCATCAAAGCGCTCTACCTCCGAGGTTCCCTACAATCGAGCAACTACGGTTCTGGTTTTGCCGCGCTAAAGGAAGTGAGGGAAGCAATCCTCGACTTTAAGGAAGTTTCTGGGAAGCCCGTTATCGCGCATCTTGTGTATCCAACAGACAAGGATCTCTATCTTGTGTCGACGGCGGACAAAATTATTTTGAATCCTGAAGGGCTTATTATGAATGTGGGAATGGCTTCAGAGCCGATTTTCTTTGCCGGGTTTTTTAAAAAATACGGTATTGGAGTTCAGGTTACCAAAGCAGGAGAGTTCAAGTCGGCAGCGGAAAGTTTCGTCATGGAAAAAATGAGCGCTCCGGCGAGGGAGCAAACGGAGGCATTGCTGGAGGATCTCTGGGACGAGTACGTAGAGGCGTTGTCAGAAAGAGCTGAAATGTCCCCCGCTCAGTTTCAGGCTCTGGTTGATCAAAAGGGACTACTCACTGCAAAAGATGCGCTCGAGGCAGGAATCGTTGACGAGTTGGGATTTGCAGATTCGGTGATCAGAACACTCAAAGAGGTCTCGGACGATGAATCTGAAAAATTGGAATACAAGTCTGCATATCTTTCCGACTACATTCTGGCATCACGCGAAACCGTTAGTGGGGATCACATTGCAATTGTTTATGCCGAAGGCGCCATTGTTGTGGGTGAAGGAAATGTTGGCCAAGTCGGTGGCACCAAACTCGCTAGGGAAATTAGAGAACTTCGCCAAAACGAGAAAGTTAAGGCTATCGTTCTGCGGGTAAACAGTCCTGGTGGATCGGCATTGGCGAGCGAGGAAATACAACATGAGATTCGCTTGGCGAATCGCAAAATGCCGGTGGTCGTTTCCATGGGAACGGTCGCGGCATCAGGCGGGTATTGGATATCGACCTATGCGGATAAAATTTATGCGGAACCTAACACGATAACGGGTTCGATTGGGGTGATCGGAATGTTTATGAATATCAAGGAGATCGCGAATCGCCACGGATTTACGTTTGATGTCGTTAAGACGGGAAAGTTTGCTGATGCGTTGTCCATATCACGTCCTAAGTCACCCGAAGAAATGGCGATAATCCAAAGAGAGGTGGACGAGGTTTACGCGGATTTTCTTCGCAAGGTCGCCGAAGGTCGAAATCAGCCATTGGCTAAAATCGAGAAGATAGCGGAAGGTAGAGTTTGGTCAGGGGAAGACGCGCTTGAATTAGGGCTAGTGGATGAGCTGGGTGGGTTGGAAAAAGCCATTGCTCACGCTGCGAAGATGGCGGAGATGACTGAAGGCGCTCCGGTCAAAGATTACCCTAAGCCCACTGATTTCTTTGAGGAACTAATGAAGAATTTGACGGCCAGCGCTTCAATCCGCCAACCGAACCCCGCAATCGAAAAATTTGAGTCAGTTTTGGATGAAATCGGTTCGATTGCAAAGTGGAATGATCCCAAAGGAGTGTATGCGATTCTCCCTTACAATATGGAGGCGAACTAGGAAAACTTAGAGTATGGAAACGAGACTAGTTAGAGACTGCAGTGCAACGATCATTCCAGAGGGAACCGCGATAACTTTAGAGAAGGACACACCGGTATACATCACCCAGACATTGGGAGGGAATGTAACGGTGCGCGTCGGGCAAAGACTCTATCGAATATCTAATTTGGACGTTGATGCGCTTGAAGAAGTGGACCTTGGTGAATCTGGAGCGCCTACTCCAACATCGGATCAAGGTGAGTTTTCGGAAGAATCTGTCTGGACGGCTTTGCGACAGTGCTTTGACCCTGAAATACCTGTCAATATTGTGGATTTAGGTTTGGTATACGACCTGCAAATTGACGAGCTGGATGGCGGTAAAAAAGACGTCTCAATAAAGATGACCCTAACCGCTCAAGGCTGTGGCATGGGACCTACGATTGCACAGGACGCCAAGAATCGCGTGGAGCAACTAGACGAAGTTGAAAATGCGGATGTTCAAATTGTCTGGGATCCTGTCTGGAGCCCGCAAATGATTTCGGATACGGGTCGGAAGGCCCTTGGCTTGGATTAAGTTGAATCGAGATTTACTCGCAATTTGGGCGTGCCACGAGGCCCTCGTAGGGCTCGTCGGCAAAGTAGGTGTTTGAGCCCGATAGCATAAACCGATCGGAAATTTCAAATAGTTCCTGTTCGGTTTGCGCTCGTCTAGCCTGGTAGATGAACTGGCCATCTGGATCCACTCCTTGTCCAATGAAATTGAGAAACTTTTTCATCTTATTGACGTGAGCTTTTTCGGTGATCCACGGCTTTTTCAATGTATCATAAAGGGAGCGTACGTATTGAAAGACATCTTGTAGGGGGATGCGGCTGATATGCCCGGTAGATTCGTACTCGCGAATCTGGCTGAAAATCCATGGATTCCGGATTGCGTGACGACCAATCATAACTCCAGCGGCTCCGGTGTAGTTTAGGATTTCTCTGGATCTTTGCGCGGAAGAAACGTCTCCATTGGCGAGAACTGGGCAATCACAGAGTTCAACTGCCGTTTTGATGAAATCATAGTGGACCTGGCTTCTGTACTTCTCTTTGACTGTACGACCGTGGACGCTAAGGAGATCGATCTCGTGCTTGTTGATTAGATTCAGTATAGACTCAAAGTTTTTTGTATCTTCAAAACCGATACGCATCTTTACTGTGAACAATCCAGGAATTGCGTCGCGGAGGGCTCCGAGAATCTTATCCACCTTTTCGGGCTCTCTCAGCAACCCTCCTCCACATCTTTTTTTGTAAACGGTTGGGGCAGGGCACCCCATGTTCAGATCGATTCCTGCCACATCGTGTTTGAGAAGGTCTTTGGTTGTTCTTGTAAGATGTTCAATATGCTCGCCGATCATTTGAGCGAAAACCGGGCGTTCGGTTCGATTTTCTGTGATCGATTCGAGAATGTGTTTTTCCAGTTTTGATTGAACGTGAACGCGAAAATACTCGGTGAAAAAGTAGTCCGGACTTCCGATCTCAGAAATCACCGACATGAAGGGTAGTGTCGTGACATCCTGCATGGGAGCGAGGGCGGTGATCGGCTGACCAGGCACGATTTTTTCCGGTAACGATCTTTTCAAATCCGTTTGCATGCTTTCTGCGGAAAAAGATGCTAAATCACCAAGCGATCAAGCTTCTTCGAGTTATTCCGTTGGTCCGTTTAGTTTTTGCCAAACTGAGACCCGGTGTATTGTCTGACAAGGGGTAGGAGCTCAGTCCTTGTTTTCCTCTCCCTGCTCTTTGAGCACGCGCTCAAGAATCGGGCTCATGTCGTCCACCGAATTGAAAACGTCTTCGGTGGTGAAAATCGGCACGTTGTTTTGCAGTGAAAGTACGATTGAATCACTCGGACGGGCATCTAGTTCGAGGATCTTCTTCGCGACTTCATTTTCCATTTCAACGAAAATACGAGCAAAGAATGTGCTCTCCTGAACGTCGTTTATGACAATTCTCGTGATTTTCGCTTCGAGACCGACGAGCATACTGCTCATGAGATCATGCGTCAGGGGACGTTCTTTTTTCACGCCATTAAGAGCCATTGAAATCGCGTTGCCAACACTGTGATCAACGTAAATGACATACGCTTTCTCATCGTTGCCGAGAAAAACAGCACATCCGTTGACGGTGGGCATAACCCCTTTTACGGAAACAGGTACGACGCTTGAACTCATAATTTATGGAATTGTAGCAGATTTTGGCAGTTCAGCCTCGATAGTACAATCCAATTGAGCAATCGGCCCAAATTCCTGCTTTATTAAGCGAAAGTAGGGAAAAGGAACTTCCTCTAGCCGATTAGAACCCGATAAGTTGTATTTTGGCGGCTTCTGCTCGGGAAATAATCTCTTTTCGGTCGAGAATGATTACGCTGTTGGCCTTGAGAAGAGCGGTGTTTATGCCGGCTTCTTTCATGGTATCAAGTGTACGCGAGCCGAAAACCGGCACATCGAATCGGTAGTCTTGTTGTGGCTTAACGGTTTTTACCAGAATGAGCTGGTCTGTCTTGAAAGTACCGGCCCGTTTTAGCATGGGGTCCGTTCCTTCGAAGGCCTCCACCGCGATCACCGTTCCCTTTCGAACAACCACGCTCTGCCCCACATCGAGACGGGCCATTTCGGAGGCGATTTCAATACCATGCTGCAGATAGGTATTTTCAATTTTTTCTGAACGCCGCGTCATCAGGCCTTCGCTGGCCATGTCTTGGTCGAGAAATGCCCGAGCATCCAACGCCGTCTGGCCATTTTGGGCGAGCTCTTCGGCAATGGCGCCAAAGATCGTATCCGCGTTCTTGCGTTTCAACTTCACCAATAGCGCGGCGGCTTTGATATCCGGTTTTAGACCGCGAAACAGTTTTCCCGGCTTTACCTGGCCCGCGGCGATCGAGTACTGGCATTCGAACTTCCGTAAGGCTTTTAGCCACTTGCCTACCTGACCAACGTTGATTCGAGCTCTGTGCTCCTCTGGGAAAGAATTAAAAAGCTCTTCTGTGGCTTCATCCTCAAATGCGATCAGCCTTACGGGCACTCCCAGTTCCCTAGCCCGGTCAGCAACGAGTTTTGGATAGCTGCCCCGTCCCGCTATCAAGCCAACCGGTTTGGTGGAATCGAAGTCGTTGGGAAGGAAATGGGAGAGCATTTGGATTAATAGGACGCAATCGCCCCATTGCGTGATTAGTTCGCTACAATGTTAAGAATTTTGCCTGGTACGAAAACGACCTTCCGAATGGTCTTCCCTTCAATCTGGGCGATTACCCGGGGCTCCTTTTTTGCGAGCGAAAGAACGTCTTCCTCAGTTGAGGATTTAGGTATCAATGATTGCCCGCGAAATTTGCCGTTTACCTGAAAAACGATCTTCACGTCGTCACTTGCCAGTTTCGACTTGTCGACATCGGGCCAAGGACCCAAGGCGACAGAGTGTGGTCCTCCCAAGCGGCTCCATAGCTCCTCACTGATATGTGGAGCCATCGGAGCTAGAAGTTGAAGGAATTTTTTGGCGGTCGATAGGCGATAAGCGTCCAACGCGTGCAGATGATTGATAAGGATCATCAATTGGGAAATGGCCGTATTGAAACTGAGTTTGTCCAAATCCTGGCTGACTTTCTCTATCGTTTGGTTGAGGAGGATTTCCGTTTCTTGGTTTTCCTGACAGTCGTCTTTGATCTTTGGATTCAAACTGCCATCTCTTCCCACAATCTCTCTCCAGACTTTGTTAAGAAAACGGCTGATACCTCCAATTCCCTTTGAATTCCATGGCTTACGCGCTTCCAGAGGGCCGAGGAACATCAAGTACAGGCGTAGCGTATCCGCTCCGTACTGATTGACGACTTCGACGGGATCGATGCCATTGCCAGCGCTTTTAGATATCTTTTTTCCGTCCTCACCGAGAAGCATTCCCTGATGGAAGAGGTGGGAGAAAGGCTCTTTGGTAGGTACGAGTCCCTCATCGAAGAGCACTTTATGCCAAAAACGTGAATACAGTAGGTGCAGAACGGCATGCTCTGATCCACCGATGTACATATCGGGAGTTTTCCAGTAATTCAGTGCTTCCTTTGACGCGAGTTGCTCGGAATTCTTCGGATCCATGTAGCGAAGATAATACCAGCAAGATCCAGCCCATTGCGGCATTGTATTGGTTTCTCGCGAGGCACGTATCCATTTTTCTCCCTCCGGTTTGTCTTGGCGTGCGGGAACGAATTCGCCTGTTTCGAATTGATACCAGATTTCCATCCAGTCGTCGGCCTTTTTTAGGGGGCTTTCTCCTGTGCCTGCCGGCTCGTAGGACTCGACATTTGGGAGTTCGAGAGGAAGTGACTTTGGTGGTACCGGAAGCGCGTAAAGCGTGCCGGACTCATCGGTGTAGGCAACCGGCTCCTCAGGAAGCCAATCCGCAAGATCCCCGCTTTCAACGGCCTTATCGTAGTCTTCTCTGGAGACCCAAGCGACAGGAAAAGGCTCGCCCCAATAGCGCTGTCTAGAAAAAAGCCAGTCGCGCAATTTGTACTGTGTGCTTTCTTCTCCTGTACCCGCTTCGTTCAGCTTGGCCGTAATTTTCTTTTTTGCTTCCTGCCAGGAAAAGCCATCGTATTCACCTGAATTGATGAGGGTGCCATCGCCGACGTAGGGGAGGGACTCGGTGCCATCTCCTTTGATTACTTGCACAATGGGAAGATCGAATTGCTCGGCGAACTCGAAGTCTCGTGTATCGTGGGCCGGAACCGCCATGATGGCACCCGTACCGTAGCTGATAAGTACGTAGTCGGCTATCCAGACTGGGATTTTGTTACCAGTCAGCGGATGAACGGCGTAGGACCCCGTAAAAACCCCGGTCTTTTCCTTGGCCAGATCCGTCCGTTCCAAATCGCTTTTTGCAGCGGCGGAATCAATGTACTTCGATACCGCATCACGATTGTTTTCCGAAGTGATTTTGGGTACGAGCGGATGTTCTGGGGACAGCACCATATAGGTGGCTCCTAAAAGGGTGTCAGGTCGAGTGGTGTAAATTTCAATAGTCTCGTCAAAACCGTCGAGAGCGAATCGAGCCGTCGCGCCGATGGACTTGCCAATCCACTCCTGCTGCATCTTTTTAGTGGATTCCGGCCAGTCGATGTCTTTGAGATCTTCTAAAAGCCGTTCGGCGTAGGCGGTTATTCGAAGGACCCATTGGCGAAGGCTGCGCCGGACTACTGGATGGTTGCCCCGCTCTGACTTCCCGTCGATGACTTCTTCATTTGCGAGAACCGTTTTCAGTTCCTCGCACCACCAAACCGGGCGTTTGTCCACATAGGCGAGACCCCGTTTGAAAAGTTGCAAGAAAATGAACTGGGTCCAGCGATAGTAGTTTGGATCCGTTGTATCTACTTCACGGTCGTAGTCGTAGGAAAATCCAACCGATCTGAGCTGATTTCGAAAGTGAGCGATCCGCTCAATCGAAGTCTGTCGGGGATGGCGGCCTGTTTTAATGGCGTATTGCTCGGTTGGGAGACCAAATGCGTCCCAGCCGATGGGATGGAGAACGTTTTTCCCCTTGGCTCGCTGATAGCGCGCGAGGATATCCGCACCGGTGTATCCGAGAGGATGACCGATGTGAAGTCCGGTCCCAGATGGGTAGGGAAACATGGAAAGGACGTAGTACTTCTCCTTATCGGTCTTGCTTGACGTCGCAAAGGTCTTGCGGTCTTCCCAGTATTTCTGCCAGGTAGATTCGATTTCGGAAAAGTTGTATTCTGGGCTGTTTGAGGCCATTTTCTTGGAAAAAGGACGATATGTTGGTGAAAATGCTACCCCCGTCAATCATGCTTAAAAAAGGGAAACTCATTGTGGGTCTAGGAATCCTCGTGATTTCGTTCACTCTCGGTCCGCCGTTCGCCCGTGCGGGAGGCTCGTTTGATCGTCTCCTAGAAGCGGTCGTCCGAATTGATGTTCGGGAAACCACGTTCGCTGGTGGCTCCGCTCGATTGGTCTCAGGAGTCGGTTCTGGAGTCATCATGTCGAGGGATGGGCTGGTGATGACGAACGCTCATGTGGTCAGTCCTCAGGCGGTTGATATTTGGGTGACCTTGGCCAGCTTGGAGCGAGTAAGAGCGGAATTGCTCGGCTGGGATCACTGGACCGACTTGGCGCTGTTGCGACTGGATATGCAGGATATCGAGGAACGAAAGCTCGGGTTTTCCGTTGCTCGATTCGGCCGGTCCGACAGCTTGAAACCCGGCCAAACGGTTTATGCGGTGGGAACCCCCCATGGATTGTCGAGAACGGTGACCAAAGGAATCATTTCCAATAAGGAACGCTATTATCACGATCCATCTGGGATTCGGGGCTATGAAACCGGGTTTTTCAATACGTGGCTGCAAACGGACGCGGCTATCAATCCAGGCAATAGCGGTGGTCCCCTTGTAGATTCTGCCGGTCGTGTAGTGGGAATCAACACACGAACCTATTTAGGCGCCGACAATCTTGGCTTTGCTATTCCTGAAAAGACGGCGCGGCAGGTTATGGAGGCATTGGAAGAAAAGGGTGAAGTTGAACGCAGCTATATCGGGCTGTCGCCCGGTTTCTTGCAGGATATGGAAGGGTTTTACTCTCTGGAAGCGAATCAAGGAATGCTGATTAACAGCGTCGATCCTGGATCTCCCGCGGCAATGGCGGGAATTCGGGCTAGTGATATCGTGTTGTCCATAGATGGGAGGAAACTCGATGGACGGTTCCCTGAACAGATCCCTCCGATTCGCAATCTGATTGCCAGTTATCCAATTGGATCGACGCTGACTTTCGAAATTAAAAGAGGAGATAATACGCTTTCATTGAGTGTAGAGACGGAAAGACTGGAAAGCCGAGTAGGTGAGGAATGGGCTTTTGAAAAATGGGGTCTAACCGTTAGAGAGGTTTCGAGAACCTTTGCCAGGGAATTGCAGCTCGAGTCAGACGATGGGGTTGTTGTTATCGGGACCCAATCAGCCTTCCCCGCAGAAAAAGCGGGGCTGCTAAGAGGGGACGTGATATCTAAGGTGAACCAAGCAGAACTGGTTGGACTGGAGGATTTGAAGGAGATTTACGAAAACTTCGATTCGAATCCCGATGCGCTTCTGATGGAGACGCAAAGAAACCGTACGGTGTCTTACAAAGTGATCAAGCCGTAGGAATTTTTTTATGACAAGACGCATTATTCAAGGAATCGTGGCTTGGGGATACATTAGCCTGTGCCTATCGAAAAGTTTCAGTGCTCCCGCGGTGGACGAACTTTTTGATGAGCGGTCGGCCTCAATTCTCGTGGTGGAGTTTTTCGTTGAATCTGAAATTGGCCGTAGGCCTACAAGCGTTAACGGGATTGTAATCGATTCCAATGGAGTGATTCAGCTATCGGCTTCTGCGGTACCAAGTTGGGTCCCAGTCGATAAGCTAAAGGAATTTAAAGTCTACCGTTTAGGCGAGTCCGATTCCCATGACGCCACTTATTTAGGTAGCGACCGGGAGCACGGCTGGCATTACGTTCAAGCGGAGGAAGCGATTCGCGACAAATTGAAGCCCATCACAGACTATCCGCTGGCAGAGCTCAAAACGGGCCAGCCATTGTGGGGAATCGGAGTAGCGATGAAGGATATGGACTTTGCTCCCTATTTTATGCGAGCTGAGGTTTCGACCATTCAAAAACTTCCGGAAACAGTAGGTTTTACTACGAGCGAGATTACGAGCCCAGGATCTTTGTTGTTTACCAATGAGGGGTCACTTGCGGGTTGGGGAAGCAGCGCTTTAAATATGGAGCGATATTTGACAATTGAAGGGCGCCGTTACCAAGCCTACCTCCGTAAACCGGACCAGACTACGGCGTTCTATGTGGCTTCGGAATTAGTAAAATCTCTCGGAAACATTCCTGAATCACCGGATATCAATGACATGACCTGGCTTGGTGTAGTCGGATTGCAAACGATAGATGATGAAGTTGCGGAACTGATGGGGCTTGGGGACCAAGCAGCAATCTCGATTAGTCAGATTCTAAAAGGAAGCCCGGCTGCGAAGGCCGGATTAGTAGAGCGTGACATGGTGCTCTCGGTGGATGGTAAACCGCTCAAGCGCTACACGCCCCGTCGTGTTGTTGTAGCGGATTTCGAGCAGCAAATCGCGGGGAAGGCGATTGGCGATTCAATGTTGCTTGGAATTTCAAGAGGCGGAGAACTAATGGAAATCGAAGTAGTACTAGAACAGTCCCCCAAACCTGTACGGCAAGCGGACAGAATGTATTTTGAGAAAACAGGATTAACGATTCGCGAGTTTGTTGTCTACGACAACGTTTCCTTGAAGCTAGATCTTGAACTAGACGAAATCCCGGGAGTGATCGTCAGCTTCGTTAAACCTAACAGCAATGCCTACACCGGCGGGTCGCAAAATGGAGATTTGATAAAGGAGATTGATGGGGTGGCGATCCATGGCTTCAATCAAGCCGTCTCGATAATGGAAGGATTGGAATCCAACGAGAGCAAGAACGACTTTGTCATGCTCGTTGCGCGAGGTGCGGAAACCTCGGTACTTCGAATCGCTCTAGATTAGGGATCTATACGTATTCAAAATTCAAGTCTTCCTTGGCGATAGTAATCTCCCGACCTAGCTCGTCGTATGCTGACTCGTTTTCCTGAATCTGTTGGATGAGATCAGCATTTTCCTTGCGGAGGTATTCAGGAGAATTCTTGATCTTTGATCGTTTGACAGATTCTTTCGCGGCTCGTTGCAGTTTCCATCCAGGGATGAGGAAAAGAGAGACGAGGAAAGATGCAAAAGCTCCCAGAAATCCAACAACGTTGAGAGGTGACTCTTGGGAGGCCCCGTATATCGCCGCAATACAGGAAAACGATATTAGCAAGCTCATATAAATACCGTTTTTCCCATTCTCGAGACCCTTGGCGGGGGCACTGTGAACGGGTGTTCCATTAGCCTGAAATCGTTTCAGCAAAATACTAACCTGAGAGTGCCTTCCTTGAAGATTCTGCAAGCGTTCTTGCACGAGCTTCAAGGATTTCTCCAAGTCTTCAATCCGCTCAGTGAGCCATTCCTGACGTTGCTTCCAGATTACTTCAACTCGGGGTTTGATAACTTCAATGCCCTGGTGCCTGAGGTTTTTTGCCGTCGCTAGGAGGTCACTTTGAATTCGTTGGGAGGTATGGGCGTGTTTTTTCTGTTTAGCGAAAAGGTTGTCGTTTGTCTCAATGAAATCGGATACGTACTCAGCGTTTTCTTCGAAAAGATCTTTGTATCGATCGCCGTCAATCCACTTCAATCCTGCAACGTAGTAGAGCTTTGAACGATCGGATAAATTTGGTACGTTTCTTAGCAGGCGAGCGTAAGGAAGCCATCTGCTTTCTGCAGATCTGAATTCAGAACTCTCACTTATGGAACTTATTGCCGTAAGTTGAAACTCGTCCGGAAGAGAATAGCTTTTCCCTCCCTCTATTACCTGTAGTGGGATATTGCTTATGGAGGTGAGCCATTGAATTGTCTCGCGAGAATTCGCTGGACCGACAATCGCGTCAAATTCTTCAGTATGTATAGTGTCTGGCAACGAACAGATGGCGAGTTTCGCTTTTTCATCTTCGGTCAAACGGGAAATGATTGCTTCAGCAGCGTCTCTTTTGGAGGTGTCTCTAGAATCGCTCTTCAACTGACTTATAGTCTGCATTGCGATTGCGGGATATCCCAAGCTTCGAACGAAAACGAACCGAGAGTCTTCTTGCGATAGATTCTCGCGATGTGCAAACGAGATTACTGATTCGATGCTAGCTGGCGGTAGTTCAAAATCGACGACGAATTCATCCCATTCTCCCCATGATTGTTCTGGCCCTTGAAGATAGAAGGGCTCTGAAGATTCTTCGATAACAACGAGATTACGACGGTAGGGACCTTTTGTTGCTGCTGGGATGACGTAGTCTCTGAACCAGTCTCGAACTGAACCGGATACGGTGGTTGGATCCGAAAGATGGAGTACAACGAGATCTGCTCCCATTGATTGAAGGGGGAGCGCGTCTAAAAATGCCTCAGCTTGATTGCCTGCCCGGTTGTTTCCGAACCCGACAGAAACATCCATGTCCTCTTTCACAAAAGAGGTTCGCCCAACGGATGCCGCAGCAGCGGCGTTTACATAAGGCTGCTTGTTGGTTGCAATGGAAGACCTTGTTATCAGAAGCGAGTCGTCTGAACGGATAGGGTCGACTTTACCTTTCTGGGCATCCTCAAGTCGTTTAGCGAGGGATTCCTCTCTTTGCGGACTATTCGGAAACCGGACCTCTAGGCTACAGGCGGATATGAACTCTTGAGGGTTGTCTATCGAGGTCTCGTACTTAGGCGAAATCCAAACTACTTTCTTTCGCTCCATAAAACTGGATTCGCGAAGGGCCATCAGAAAAGTCGACTTTCCAACTTGCTCCCCCCCCAAAAAAAAAAAAGATTAAAGATCCGGGTTGCGTACATGCCGAATTCCTCGATAGGCAGCAACGAGGCAAAGCGGTCAAGCTCTTCGGACCTCGGTATGAGGTCGTCTGGCGCGATAACAGTAGATTCTTGAGTATTTTCAGCCATCTTGATGTGATTCTATACTACTCCTATTAGCGAATCGGACTCATTAAAGAATAGCTTTAGAAAGGTGCTCGTTAAGCACCTTTTTTTTACAATGCTATTCCGTATTACTGATGTTAATCCTATCTCAGGACTGTGGATGGTCGAAAATCTCGCTACGGTACCGCATCATTCTAAGTCCGCTCGTCCAATTGAAAAGGGGTCTTAGTTGTTTATCTTCAAATGCCTCTTCCATGAGCCATTCCATGAATTCCCCCTTAGCCTGATGGGTAAGCGGGAACCCCCCTCCGACTCTGGGATTAATTTCAATAATCTGGGCAGTTCCCGTTTCCGCGTCGTAGAAAGCTTGGATATTGAGAGGTCCCCACGCTCCTGGCAAGGTTTGGGAAATGGAACGCGCTAGTTCTTCTAGAATATGAATGCGCTTGGTGATCGCTTGAACGGATTCACCATTCTCGACAACAATTCGCTTGTGAGGAATGGCGCAGATACTCTCCCCCTTCCTGGATACGTAGACATTTATTGTATACTCATCCCCCTTGGCAATTTCCTGAGCAATGTGGTTTCCAGACAGTTCGGATGGCAATATTTCAGAAGCATGATTGATAATGCGTACACCCCTACTACCCGAGCCTCTTGTAGGTTTAACAATTAGAGGAGAACAATTATTGAGTGATTCAATGGTATCGGGGTTTAATGGATAAGTGTGAGGGATAGGAAATGCGTTTCTCGTTAGGAAATTATACGTACTAAATTTATCAATACATATTTCTATGGTTTGGGGAGATGAAATCCCAATTTGGATTCCGTGAGACAAAAATTTCTCAATATCCAGGGACAGCCCAAGGAGATCGGCATGGCGAGTGGGTATGATCAAGCCAATGCGGTGATTCAAGCAGTATTGAAAAACGCTGGTCTGCCAATCCTTTGGATTAATGGCCTGAAAGGAATCGACAAAATGGGAAGTAGGCACGTTTTCTTCCTTGTCTATTCCGTGGAGAGTAGAGCCGCGTTTCTTACAGGAACGTGCAACAATACGAGCGAGGGTGACTTTGCTGCCGGAGGAAAGAAGGAGGACGTTCTGCATACAGGAAGTTATCAGTTTGGATATCCTTTCTGAAAGGAATCCTAATATCAAAAAAAAAGTGGCCCTCCCATTGGAAGAGCCACTGATGTAAATAGTTTGACTTGCGGTTATCCGAGCAAACGAAGAGCGATAGCGCTTGAAGCGTTTGCCTGACCAAGCATGGCTGAACCAGCTTGAACAAGGATATTGGCGCGAGCTAACTGAGTCGATTCAGTCGCAACGTCCACATCGATGATGCGGCTGTTTGCTGCTTCCAGATTCTGCTTGTTAACGGTCAACATGTCAGAAGCAAATGACAACTGGCTTGATTGAGCGCCGTTCTCCGCACGAAGCGTCGCAACGTTCTCGATAGCAGTCGTAAGCTGAGCGAGTGTTACGTCAGCCAAATCGGTAGCTGAAGTAGCGGTTGTCACACCGTTACCCAAGGCTGCCTGATTAATGCTCACTGATGTTCCGCCGCTTTCAGTTGTAGCGACCGACAGCGAAGTTGCTGATGTTCCTGAATTGAAGAGAGATACTCCATTGAACGTTTCGCCCGCAATCGCAGTGAGCTGCGACTTTAAGGCGTCGAATTCAGTGTCGTAGTTGGCAACGTCGGTCGAGTTCTTCGTAACGTCTGCGGCCAATGTCTTCAGTTCAGACATGCGGTCAAGAACCTTGCCCGCGATCTGGAACGCGCCGTCCTGGGTCTGCAAGAAGGACTAGGCATTCATGATGTTGGTGTTAACCGCGTCAGTCCGCTTGATAGCGGCTGACAATTTTATGGATACAGCAAGTCCACCTGCGTCGTCAGACGGGGCGGTGATTTTCAAACCGCTAGACAAGCGGTTCAAGCTTTTCTGCAGCATAGTGTTGCTGCTGTTGAGGTTGTTCTTCGCGATCGTGGCCGCGGAGTTGGTGTTTATTGTAACTGACATATTATATCATCCTTGATTAAAGCTGTGGCATCCTTGCTACAGCGCGTCTGTTTAATAGCGTCAGACAACGCTTTCCTTCCGTTGGTGGAAGAAATTCTAGCCGATGTTGAGAGGGTTGCTCCAACACGGCGATAAAGTTTAACGATTGGTATTCATCACAAATATTCTTTGGGTTGTATTGTTAGTTTACTACGTGAAATTGGTATGGTTTAGGGTGGAGTCTATTAGTCGGGAGGATCTGTCTGTATCGGTATTGTCCGCGATTGAATTGGTTGTTCCCTCTGTATGGATAGCTGGATACTCTAAGAATGTTCTGGGTGGTAATGCTCACTGGTGCTTATCGCGCAGCGGAGTGTTACGTTTAGTAAATTGAAGGATAGTACTCAAAATCCATTGGGTAAAATACTCCATTTGATACCTTTAGGCCTGCATCCAAATCGGTTTAACTCGCCCGGAAGGCGGCCCAATAAAACGATCGTTTCCGCAACGGTTTCGAAGATGGCTTTAGGGTGTAGGCTCCTCACCCGAAAGCGAGGAGCCTATGTCGTAGTAGTAACTAACCCAAAAGTCTAAGGGCGACCTGTGAGGATGCATTGGCTTGACCAAGCATCGCGGCTCCGGCTTGGACCAGAACGTTGAACTTGGCTAGCTGTGTCGATTCCTCCGCCACGTCGACGTCGATGATGCGACTGTTCGCTGCTTCGAGATTCTCTTTGTTTATTACAAGCAGTCCGGAAGCGAATGTTAATCGATTCGATTGCGCACCGTTTTCGGCGCGAAGTGTCGCTACATTCTCGATACCACCGGTGATATCATTGATGCTCAATGCGGCAAGATTTGCGGCGCCAGTAACTGTCGCAAGCTCGCTGCCCAATGCCGCTTGGTCGATATCGACAGCTGATCCGCCATCTTCGGCGGTAGCAACGGCAAGAGTGGTTGCGGTGGCACCTGAGGTGAATAGGGAAACGCCATTAAATGTATCGCTTGATATCGATGTGAGCTGATCTTGAAGAGCAGCGAACTCCGTATCGTAATTTGCGATGTCGCTAGCGTTCTTTGTAACGTCATTCGCGAGAATCTTCAGTTCAGAGATTCGATCCATTACCTTGCCAGCCACTTGAAAAGCGCCGTCTTGGGTTTGCAGGAACGACTGAGCGTTGGCGAGATTCGTGTTGACGGCACGGGTACGATTGATCGTTGCCGATAGTTTCATTGAGACCGCAAGTCCACCAGCGTCGTCCGACGGGTTGACGATCTTCATCCCACTAGAAAGCCGATTGAGGCTTCGTTGAAGCAAAGAGTTGCTCTTTGCTAAGTTGTTAGACGCAAGCGTAGCTGCGCTATTCGTATTTATTACTACTGACATATTAACTTCCTTGTTTTTAGTTGCGACTTCCGTGTCGCGACGGGCTATTTTAAATCGTGTTAACCGCACGGGTAACGGGTTAGGTTACGCCAACTAGTATCGGCCCTCCATAGATAACTTTAGAGTAAAGCGCGTGATTTCTGCAGAAAATTACTCAGTCATAGAGGAGATCCTCTATTAAACCCTAGAGTGGCGATGCCTTTACACAGTCCAATTGATGGGAACCTTTACTCAGCTAGGCTCTGAACCAGCCGCTAAGATGCTTGCATCTGTCTTAAATTGATTAGGCTGTAGTGTAATGAAACGCAATATTTTGGGCTTAGCATTAGCTGGAGGAACTGGCAGGAGACTAGGCAGGGATAAGGCTTTACTTACGTTTCATGGAAAATCTAGCCAGCTCGACTACACTTTAGCCGTGCTAGACACCTTTTGCTCCATGATTGCGATCTCGGGTCGAGAAGATCAACGCTATGAGAGAAGAAGCTCATTGACTGCGCCATTTGTCTCGGATGTTGACGGGGTTGATGGGCCGATGTCTGGAGTCATTGCGGGATTGCGATTTGCTAGCAATCTTCCGGTTCTAGTATCAGCGTGCGACATGCCTTTGGTCGATGCTCCTCTTGTATTGAAATTGCTCTGTCAGAGGAATCCGGAAAAGAAAGCGAGTTGCTTTGTGGGGCAAGATGGGAGACCAGAGCCCTTGTTAGCCGTTTACGAGCCAGAGTCATTGAAGGAACTAGAAAAGCTCTCCCATGATGGGATGTTTAGCTTAAGACAATATCTTGAACGAGTAGAAGTGGAGTATATTTCCTGTAGCAGTCCTCAGTTGCTTGCGAGTGTGAATACGCCTGAAGACCTGGAATTAGCAAAAGAACAAATCGCGAGAGAGTCTGTATAGATGGCGTCTTTTCAGAAAGCTAAGATATTGAGCATTTTCATTTCTCCGGGACATGATTTCAAGGGGAGGCATGGGAAGAGTCGCTTAAACCATGGAAGCCAGTCAGTGAATTCGGTAGAGTGTTTGGCAGGAAGGGGACTAGTGGGCGACCGTTTTCTTGATTACAAAGAAAACTTTAAGGGGCAAGTGACGTTCTTTGATGTTAGTGAAGCCAAACGGCTTGAAACCTCACTCGGTCTAAATGATTTTGATCCATCGCAATTGCGTCGAAATATTCTAATTGAGGGAGCTGAACTAATGCATTGGATTGGAAAGCGATTCAAGATAGGAGAGGTTGTCTTAGAGGGGGTCGAAGAGTGTGCGCCCTGTTATTGGATGAATGAAGCGCTCGGTCAGGGTGCCGAGACACTTATGCAAGGTCGAGGTGGCCTACGTTGCCGTATTTTGGAGTCAGGAACTCTGAGTGTGGGTCCTGTCGAATTGGAAGGAATCACAAAAGGCTAATATGAGTTCGAAAGTGATATTGGATGGAGAGACGGTTACCTTTGAAGGGCCGAGCCCATCTACCTGTGGGGAGGTGTGGACCTTATTGGAAGATCACTTGGGGCAGGCGGGGATTCTGATCGATCGGTTTCTGGTCGATGGAGTTGCTTGGTCGCCTGATAGTGAAAACAATCAGGTAGTGTACTCTATAATAGAAGTTTTCACCGTGACCTTTGAGCAGAATGTCGCGCATATTGTAGAGGCTCTGTTAAAAGAGGGAGAGGAGCTTCAGGAGCAGTGGAAGTTGGGTGCCTCAAAGTCGCTCAGTAAACCGTGGTCTCAATTCCAGCCCGAAGCGGTGAGGATTTTGAATGAGACGCAGCCTTTGGTTCAAAGCATTGGCTTGCTCGCAGAGTATTCCAAACAGAATCAAAAACAATGGTCGAACGAGATCAGTAGATTAGGTGAAAAGATTAACGTGGTCTTATCATCACTAATGGATGCGATAGAAGCAGGAGACTGCGTCACTTTTTCGGATTTTGCGGGGAGTAAATTGTGTGCGACTCTTGCGGAAGTATACAAGCTGTTGTCGATTGCAGTGTTGCCTTCGTTGGGAGAGTTGAGAGCGGATGGATAGTGCAGAAAAACTGAGATCTGTATTCAAAAAGCGATTTCCGAAGCTGCTTGCTCGAATTGAAAATGCGAATTATTCGGAAGAGCGATTTATAGAGCAGCGTGCCTTGGCCTCCAGATCGAAAGATTGGCCGGCATTGTTAGAGCGGTGGCTTGATAGCCTGGTATTGGAGCCAAACACCGCTTATGCGCTAACCGGTTTTGGAGATGGGAGCCACATTGCGGCATTGTTGGATGTTTTACCAAAAGACTCGTATGTGTTTTGCGGAGAAGAGTGTGTCGAATCTTTCGTATCCACTGCTCAGGAAAGAATCGTATCAAGCCTACTTGAAGATCCTAGACTTTTCGTTGGAGTGGGGGATTTGGACGCAGACTTTTTCGAGTCATTATCCCGAATCCCAATACTGGAGCTCACAAACGCTCAGGCTATCATCTTTTCCCCCATCTATAATCAGTCACCCGAATTCTATACGTCCTTTTTGACTGAATTCACTAAATTCCTCGACTATTGGCGAAAGCTATACGGAACAAATGTCACCGCATCGGGAAGATGGCAGAAAAACACATTTAGGAATGCGCCCTACTTAGTTGATGCTCCTGACATAGCAAAACTTCGAGAAGTCTTTTCAGGAATTCCCGTGATTATGGTATCGGCGGGTCCATCCTTGGACGTTTCACTTGAGTTTGTTAAGGCCAACGCAAACCGTTGTCTCATCATAGCAGTTAATTCCTCCTATCGAGCGCTTCGGAACTTTGACATTGTTCCACATTTTGTGATCGCCGCAGATCCCTATGAATACACCGATAAAGGTTTCGAAGGTGTTTCCTGTGTGGATACTGCCCTCATATGTCCCTTTATTGTTTATCCTAATGTGGTGGAGCGTTTTGAGGGACGGATTTTCACTTGGTCTAAAAACAATCTGCTAGCTTCGTACCTACGCCTTGTCGTAGGGAAGGAAATGGGTTCGGAAATTCAGGAAATTGGTACGGTATCCGCATGCGTATTCGACATCGCTAAAACAGTTGGAAGTCCAGCTATCGTTTTTGTTGGTCAGGACTTGGCTGTAAAATCTGACGGGCAGTTGCACAACAGTGACTCGTTCTATGCGGATCTTGGAGCGAACCAACTCAAAGAGGAAGAGTGTCGGGTTGTGCCATGAAATGTAGCCGAAAGCGTAAAGGTGGAATCGAAGCTTTACGTTTACCTAAAGTCGTTCGAGTTACTCGCGCAAAAGCACGGAGTGGATCTGGAGCTAGTAAATACATCTGAATTTGGGGCTAAAATAGAAGGCATTCCATTTGTGTCTTTTAGTGAGGCCAATCAGTTTCTGAACCGCTTTTCATCTAATGACCTGGAACGGCGGCTAAATAGGGTGCAAGCGGCTCTAGCGGGAAATGAGTCGTCGAAGAAGCGACTGATAGAAGTTCTGGAATCCATTTCGCTTTACGGTAGTTCGATCAGCAAGATCGCGCTTAAAGGGGCCTTGGTGTTGGAAGACGCGCTTCTGAGGAACCGTACTTCGCTAAAATCGAGCCTCTCCAAGGCCGAATCGTTGAGAAGAGATTTGGAGGAGCGACTAGAGGGGGATTCGGATCTCCATAAGGTGATGAGCGACGGGGCTTTGAAATATGAACGGACACTCCATGCGAGAGCGGTCCAGCGTTTTGACATCGATGAAGAGGTTGACCTGAGAAGGGCAGGGGAATTGCTAGAGTACTTTTGGTCCGAGGCGGAGGGCGCGTTCTCTTTTTATAGTGATGCAGAAAGTGGATTACAGGCAGCTTCTAGCGAAGCCCAGGAAATCGGTTTTTGCAGCAGGACCTCGATTTAATAGAGTGAGGAACTCACTGTAGATAGAGTATTTGCGGTCAATCTTTGAAATCTTGCTAAAGTTACTCATTCACCAGTCGAATCAGGAATAGTCTAGGTAGGGTAACGAATGCAGTTTCAATTAGCAGGTTTAGCGAGCGGTTTTGATTGGCAATCCATGATTGAGCAATTGATGGCGGCTGAACGCATCCCTCAATCGCGTCTGAGGACAGAGCAAACCGAAAATAATGACAAACGGGATGCTCTCGAACTCTTGGGAACCAAGCTTGATGCTCTCAATTCGACCGTAGGGAAATTCAACGATAGCACGCTTTTCAATTCCAAATCGACTACCTATTCCGATGACACACTCGGGATTTCTGCGAGCGCTGGGACATCAGCATCCGAAGGAACCTATGAAGTTAGTGTCACTCAGCTCGCTTCGGCATCAAAAAGGACAGGTTTGTCCGACGTCGGTGGAACGATTGGCGATGCCAACACGGTAATCTCCAATCTGAATCTTGCGACTGATATTACTGAAGGCACCTTTTTCATAAACGGGCAAGAGATTACGATTCAGGAAACAGATACTCTTCAAGATGTGTTTGACGGAATTTCGATCGCTACGAGCGGCGTGGTCTCTGCTTCTTACGATAGTATCGCAGACAGAGTCACCTTAACCAGTTCGTCTGGAGAATTGGAACTAGGAGGCGATTCTGACTCTAGCAACTTTCTATCTCCGCCACGGGTGAGGCAATCGATTTCTGTCAGAGAAGGATTCCTGACTGCATTATTGTAAGCCTATCACTTCCCGAAGATGCGGGTATAAAGTTGTATAGAATTATTCGATCGAACGCTAAGTCGAAGTACCTGCCGATCTTTGGCCTTTCAGTCAAAACCGAGGTAGAAGAGCAACAGCGTGCTCAGCACGCCGGATTTTCAACAATCATCACGAAGCCGATCGACTTTGATGAGTTGGAGAGTAAAATTGCTAGGGCGATTAACTTAGATTCGTCAGGGCGGTACTTCGAACTAGATGATGGTGTTATGACGGTCAAGCTGCCTAAGAAATGCCATTCTTCGGCGATCAGCGAGCTCGGATTCTACTTCAAAAGCAAGACCAGTGAAGCTGTAGACTTCGGAATTTCTAACGTGATATTTGATACGCAGCAGCTGCAGGGACTGGATCTAGAGGTTGTCAAACTACTGTTGCAATCGATGCGGATCTGTCAGGAGCTCAGCCTTAAATACGCGATCGCCGGTAATTCCAAGGTCATCGAGGAAAGTAAAAAGTACGAGGAATCGAAAGATTGGACTTTTTGCGAAACGATCGAATCTGCAAGAGAAAGTTTCTAGGACAGGTGCTAAAATCAATACCGATGTCTGGAATATTTCCAGATTCCGGATGGTTGTGAAAAGTCGGATACGATGATATCTTACTTCTTTCCCCAGCTATCGCGTAATCCGACAGTGCAATTGAATACCAACTGGTCTGAGCGGGAGTCCGGATCAACTGCGTAGTAGCCTTTGCGTTCAAACTGAAAACGCTCGCCTATTGTGGCTTTTCCTAGTTCCACTTCTCCGAAGGCGGTGATGATGGACTCGGAATTCTGATTCAGATTGTCGATAAATGTCTGTCCATCCTCCACTTCCTCGGGATTGGCTTTCGTAAAAAGCTGCTCATAATTTCGAACCTCGAGAGGCCTATTCGCAGTGGCGCTTACCCAATGGATGGTTCCTTTTACCTTACGTCCGTCGGGTGTAGATCCTCCTCTCGATTCTGGATCAAACGTAGCGTGGATTTCTTGTATCTCACCTTCTTCGTCTTTCTTGAATCCAGTACAAGTAATGTAGCAAGCGTAGCGAAGTCGAACCTCGCGACCAGGACCGAGTCGAAAAAACTTCTTTGGAGGGTCTTCCATGAAGTCCTCTCTTTCGATATAAATCTCACGAGTTAGAGGGACTGAACGCATTCCAAGTTCGGGCTTCGCCGGATGGTTGGGGCCGTCGAAATATTCGGTATCACTCTCAGGGAAGTTCTCGATGATAACTTTAACAGGATTGAGTACGGCCATTCTGCGGTAGGCTCGTTCTTCCAAGTCTTGGCGAATGCAATACTCAAGCAGTGCGTATTCGTTTACTCGCTCCCTCTTGGCAACGCCTGCTCGGCGGCAAAACTCATTCAGCGACTCTGGAGTGTATCCCCGTCTACGAAATCCGGATACAGTCGGCATTCTTGGGTCATCCCAGCCTCGCACATGGCCTTCACTGACAAGTTGCAGGAGCTTTCTTTTACTCGTAACAATGTGCTCCACATTGAGACGGGCGAATTCAATTTGACGTGGATTACTGGGTACGGGAAGATTTTCTAGAAACCAGTTGTAGAGAGGTCGGTGAAATTCGAATTCGAGAGAGCAAAGACTGTGCGTGATTCCCTCGATTGCGTCGCTTTGTCCGTGTGTGAAGTCATAGGAAGGGTAGATTTTCCATTTGTCTCCCGTACGATGGTGGCTGGCGTGTAGAATGCGGTAAAGGACGGGATCGCGCAAATTCAGATTTGGATTGCTCATGTCGATCTTAGCTCGGAGAACGCAGCTGCCTTCATCAAACTCGCCGTCTCTCATGCGCTGAAACAAATCCAAATTCTCCTCTACCGTTCGGTCACGGAAAGGAGAGTTTTCACCCGGTTCTATCAGAGACCCTCTACCTTTTCGGATTTCCTCTGGGCTTTGATCATCTACAAAGGCGAGTCCTTCGCGGATTAGGTGAAGGGCCCATTCGTACAGTTGATCAAAGTAGTCGGATGCGAAAAACAGTTTGTCCTCCCAGTCCGCGCCCAGCCATTTGACGTCTTCCTTAATGGCATCAACGTATTCAGATTCCTCTTTCGTTGGATTCGTGTCATCGAATCGTAGATTGAACTGCCCATTGTAGTCTCGAGCGATTCCGTACGATACTTGAATCGCAAAGGCGTGTCCAATATGCAGATAGCCGTTGGGTTCAGGAGGAAACCGAGTTACTATTTTCTGGCTAGGGTTGGCTGCTTTAAATTCATCGATGATATCTCGAATGAAATTGGATGAGGTTTCTTCTGTCATAGCGGAAAAGCTTTTTGCTTAATAGTTTAGTGGTATTTGGCGATAGCCATTTCTAGACGCTTCACAACACGATCTTTTCCTAGCACTTCAAGCATAGGTAGGAAGTCTGGGCCTGAATTGGTACCGCTTACAGAAAATCGAACGATGGGATACCAGGCAAAAGGTTTAAGCTGTTTTTCATCGGCCAATTGGTTGAACGCGGAATCAATCTCAGTTTGAGTCCAGTTTTGCAACGCTACCAGACGGGGCAACAACTCCTCCAAGCGATCGATCGCTCCCTCCTTTTTCATCACCTTGTTTTCGGCCTTTTCGCTAATTGCGTATTGTTCGGTAAAGAAATAGGAGGCGAATCCGGAAAGATTTTCGAAACTATCAATTTTCTCCTGACAGAGTTTCATAACAGCGGTCAGATAAGTTTCATCAACTGATTCTTCAATCAATCCAGATTTGACCAGCGACCGTTTTCCTAATTTCACGTACGCTTGGATAGGCATCGCCTTCATGTACTCAAAGTTTAGGTGAGACATCTTTTGCTCATCAAATCGAGCCCCTCCTTTTTGTACATCCTCGAGTCTAAACCTTGAAGTCAGTTCTTCGATTGTAAACACCTCTTGCTCATCCTTGGGAGACCAACCCAGTAGAGCGATGAAATTGCGGACCGCTTCGGGGATAAAATTGCGTTCCCTGTATTCGGAAATCAAAGCTCCTTTGTCGCGTTTCGACATTTTGCCTTTCCCTTCCTTCGGGTTTTTGAGGATCATCGGCAGGTGAGCGAACTTTGGGGGTTCTACTCCGAAAGCATTGAACAGCTCAATGTGCTTCGATGTATTGGAGAGATGGTCTTCACCTCGAATGACGTGGGTGATTTTCATTGCGATATCGTCGACCACGTTAACGAAGTGAAAGCTCGGGTCGCCGTTTGAGCGTTGAACGACGAAGTCTCGATCTTCCCGTCGTGTTACTTTGCCTCGAATGATGTCTTCAATGACAACTGGCTGCGTTTTTACTTTCTCGACGTCGGCTTTCAGGTACTCGTCGTATTCGGTAAAGCGATCGCCTTCCAGTTTGAAGTAGATGGCGCCGTCTTTTTCATAAACCCGGTCTTTGTCTTTCAGGATTTTTAGGTATTGGGCGTAGATATCGTTTCGCTTGCTTTGGAAATAGGGGCCGAACTCGCCTTCCTTGCCGGGACCCTCATCCCAGTCCAGACCCAGCCACTTGAGGCCGTCGATGAGTTCTTCGAGCGCTTCCTGGGTATTTCGCTCCTTATCCGTATCTTCTATCCTGAGAACGAAAACACCCCCTTCTTTGCGGGCGAAAAGCCAATTGAACAGCGCGGTTCTCGCGGTTCCAATGTGGGTGGATCCGGTCGGGCTCGGAGCAAATCTGACTCGAACTTGGTTCATATTTACGACACGTTGCGCTTAAGCAGAAGCGAATCAAGGCATCTCTTCGGAAGGATGATGGAATGGACGGATTCGTTCAGTCTCAACGTCTCGCAAGTCGGCTTATCGGGAAAAGCAGCACTATCGAAAATGCTACTAGGAGGGAGCCAATAACTGCCCAACTTTGAATCGAGATTAGATTCAGCATGTAGAAGCCGATGAAGGGAGCCGCTAGACCCCGCACCCCAGTCATAAATGAATGAACTGTCATATAGTCGGACTCCTGCCCTGGGGGTGAGAACTTAGTGACCCAAAGACTCCAGTTAACGTTTCCTCCTGCCATCGCCAGGCCGTAGCCGACCGAGCCGATGTAAATGCCCACAATTGTGTCGGAAAAAAAGAAGATCAAAATCGCAGCCAACTGAATGGCGCTCGTGAGGGCTCGAATGAGGAAGAAATTAAAGGCATCAAAAAGGTGTCCCCAGATTGAAGTGGCGAAAATGCGGACTATGCTAGGAATAATGATACCTGCGATGGCTATTTGAGTATTTGTAGCATGAATACTATATTCATTACTTGTCATATACTCGATTTGAAGCGGCATTGTGCTTAAATTGCCAAATCCAAGGATCATCCACATTCCCAGCATACAGCCAAATACCTTGTCTTTCCATGCGAGTGATAGGTGGGTAAGCGGGTTTGCGCTGGGGCTTCGTTGAAGGATCTCAGAGGGTACCTTGTAAATGCATATTCCGGAAAAAACGCAGGCCGCGGCCATTATCTGAAAGAGAATAGGGAATTGGGAAAGATCCTCCTCAAGTAGCTGACCTCCAAACCAGCCAAACACAGGGGCAATTGCGATACTGACAGAAATTGCGTAAGCGACTCGCTTGCCCCGCAAACCAGAAGCATAGTTGGTGGAGTAAATGTGGATAAGCAGCGGCATTTGCTGCGCCAAGAGAGCGGCTGCTGCGGTTCCTGCCCCTAGAAACAGCCAAAGTGAGTCCACTCCAAGCGAGGCCACCCAAAAAAGTGTCCCCGAAATCATGTAGTTGATGCTGCATAGCTTGGAGGTTTGAAGTTTGAGTCGCGGTAGGTAGAACAGCGCGATGGGCGTTGAAAGGAGCCCAATTGTGAATGCCGCCGGAACCAGTGCTTTCGCAAAGGAAGTTCCATCGAAGTAGCGGGTGACTATGAGAAGCGCGAAAATGCGCCAGCCTGAATCCATGAGGCCGCTTAAGCTGCTTCGAATAATGTCCCAGCGAAAAGTTTGACGAGCGATTTCGACTTTGCTTGCTGAGACCTGAGAATCGGGAATTTTGGAGTCCCCGTCTTTCACAGGGATTGCCTGCACGCTTCTACAAGCGATTGGAATTCAGGATGATTCTTAAGCGAGCTGAAGTCGGAGTCCTGCATAAGCCAATTTCGGTCATCGTAACCGAGCTCTATCGCTCTCCTGAGTGAATCGAGAGCTTCGCGTTCTCGCCCTAACAGGCACAAGGTGCAGGCCAGGTTGTACCATACCCTAGGGTTTTGAGGGGAGATTCGGGCTAGCCTTCGGTCAATGCGGAGGGCTTGATTTGCCATCTCATACTTTGAGTATAGACCACCCAGCAGCTCTAGCGTTTCTGGGTTCTTGGAATCCTTTTTGAGAAGGTTCTCAAAAAAATTTATTTCGAAGGCGTCTTGAGCATCGATTTCCATTTTGGATTTCATGCTACGCTGAGGGCTCTTACCTGCAAGCGAAGGTTTTTCGGAGGTAAAAATATACCGATTCTAGTGCTGGGAAGAGATCGCTGGATGGACGCCGAAGATTATAGGAGATACTTCGTTCTAGGCATTGAAACTGAATTGAATCTGAGCGCTTTCACTCATCAAAGATCGGGTACGTTCTGGTATGGTCGTAGAAAAGGCTAGGGGGCGCTACGGGTTTACCGCGCTCAAAAAGAAATTCTGAAAAATACCCCTTGATCTCCAGGTGTTAGGAGTCGTTGGAACAGTTTACAATTCTGTCTATAACCATTCCTTGCGCCCCTCCCATCCTGGTGCGGGCACTAATTAAATATTATACCACTATATTATGAATGCTCGATTTAGCATATTACTGTTAGTTTCCTTGATCTTCTCGGCGGTCGCCGTGCAGGCTGAGGAAAGTCTCGAATCGAAGGGAGTCATCCTTTCGTTGGAGCAAGATTCGGCGACGGTGTCGCTTGAGGTTGCTGGCAGCGTGAAGCCTGGCGACCGGGTTCGTATCGACAAAATAAACGAGGACGAAGAAATTGACACGATTCGCGGGGCGGTCATCGAAGTTCTTGAGACCGATGCGATCGTTCAGATTGAAACGTCGAAACTGGAAATCGGTGAAACGGCACGGATCTTTCCCGTAGCTCCGGCTTTGGAAGCGGATATACTTGCTTCTATCCCTGACGACAAGTTCTCGGTCTCCGATCCAGTCGATGATGACAAGATGGATCACAAGGCGTCTTTGGAAGCCTGCCGCGCGGCTCTTAACGAGTTTCCGGAAGAACCACGCTTCCATGCTCAATTAGGACGACTGCTAGAAGTTCTGGAGAAGCCTGCCAGCGCTATTTTGAGTTATGAAAGAGCTCTCGAACTAGAGCCAGACTACCCGGTAGTCCTCCATAAACTCGCTTCTCTCCGATTCTTCGGACCAGAAGAACTGCGGGACCTGCAGGTCGCCCGTGACTACTATCGCCGTGCTGCTGAACTGGAATTTGACGCTGCGATGCCGGTCATCGGTTCGATGAGTCGTGATGCTTCAGGGGGTCCACGCGACTACGAAGCCGCTGTTCACTGGTTTGAGATCGCTGCTCAGAAGGGGAATCCATACTCCCAAAACGCTCTTGCCCAGTGCTATGAAAACGCATGGGGAATCGATCAGGACATCAGCAAAGCGCTGCTTTGGTACCGAAGCTCAGCAGAGTTAGATCATGCTCCTGCGATGTGGAATCTTGGGCGAGTCTTTGACCAAGGCATTGGCGTAACAGCCAATGAGTCCATTGCTTTCGACTGGTATGGTAAAGCAGCTAAGCGCGGTCACCTGGAAGCAACGGTTGCTCTCGCTGACTGTTACCTCAATGGACGTGGAATTAAGGCTGATACAGAGATCGCCCTCGAGCTCTTCAATGATGCGTCGGAACGGGGAAGCTCTGATGCGATGCGCAGGCTAGCATCCATCTACTTGGATGGCGTAGTGGTGAAGAAAGACTATGACATCGCGGCCTCTTTCTATCGTAAAGCGGCCGACAAGGGAGATCCCGCAGCCCAGTTTAGTTTGGCTGTAATGCTGGAAAAAGGCCAAGGCATTGCACGCAATCGCGATGCAGCGATCGCGTGGTACCAAGATGCAGCCCGTCAGGGACACAATTCCTCGCAGAAGCGCTTGCTCAAGCTTCAGCTGGATTGGTAGTCCTGCCTCGAATTTAGTAGGTGTGAGGCTGCTTAGTCTGCAGCCCTAGTTTGTATGAGTGAATAGTAGGCCGGTTGGTTACCGGCCTACTTCTTTTTTGCGAGGTTGTCTTCGGATTAGAGAGACTAGTTTGAAGTCTCGGCTTTGCTTTTGGAGCAAAATCCCTTTTCTTGAAGTTCTTCGCAGGAAGCCGTAACCTGAAGCCGCTGGCTAATGGGTGTCAGCCCAAGGTTGGAGGAAACCGTGTTTCCATACCATTCCATAAAAGGGGCAGGGATTTCGAAAATCTTTTGGCAGTCATTGCAGATTACCTGGGCCTTCTGGGCTCCTTGTTCCTTGTTGGGCATGTAGTACTTTAGGTTCGTGCCAATATCCACCTCGCGTACCAGACTGCTCTCGACGAGTATGGGTAGGGTACGATAGACCGTGGCTCGGGAAACGGTGCGATCGATCAGCCGCGCCTTGTCTAGAAGTTCCTCTGCTGTGAAATGACTCGACTCCTTGAATACGGCTTCGAAGATAGCCATACGTTGGCCGGTCATTCTCAGATTATGTTTTACCAAAAAGGTACGAAATCGTTCTCTGCAATCTTCGATTGTCACAACCGGCAGTCTCAATACGTTCTCAATAAGTGTCAATGTCGGATTAGCGCCTGTGAATTTGAATGATGAGATCGTAGCGGTATGGCCATTGGCGGGGTTTGACAAAACCCTCCATTACAAGGCGGCCGAGGGGATGTCTCAGCAAATTGCTGTAGGGACACTCGTTCGTGTCCCCGTTGGCAGGCGATTCACATTAGGGGTCGTTGTGGAAAGAAGAGCGGATCCGGATGTGGAGTATTCGAAGCTGAAGATGGTTTCACAGATTTGCTACGACCAACCTATATTGACGCCAAAGTTGCTAGAGCTCGCAGGGTGGATGCGGTCCTACTACGGGGCAAAGCGTGAAGTTGTATTGGAAACGATGATACCGGGACCGATTCGTCAGGGAATGTCGGCTAAAAGAGACAAATATGTGTCAATCGGAACAAAACTCAGCCAGGAGGAACGGGAGGCGCTAGGGAGAAGGGCGCCCAAACAGCGGGATCTGTACAATTTTGTGCTTCAGCAAATCAGGCCTCAAAAAAAGAGTCTGATACTCAATCGATTGAAGCTATCGGCGGCCACATACAACGGACTTCTGGAGAAGGGATTCATTCACGAGGAATCGCGAGTGGCCGAGCGAGTAGCCTATGAAGACGAAATCGGGGAGATTGAGTTCGCTACAGAAGAAAAATTCAAACTGAACGATGAGCAAGTCGCAGTGACCGAGAGCCTAAGGGCAACTTTGTCAAAGGGTGGATTTGCAACCCACTTAGTTCAAGGAGTAACGGGCTCCGGAAAAACCGAGGTCTACCTTGACGCGATGGAAGCAGTTCTCGAAAAAGGGCAGGGCGTGCTCTTTCTCGTGCCTGAAGTGGCGCTGACTCCGCAGACAGTGGGAAGAATTCGGTCCCGGCTCGCTCAATATGCTCATGTGCAGACGGTTGTTTGGCATAGCCATCTTTCGGATGGAGAACGTTTGGACGCCTGGATGGCTCTGGCGTCGGGTAGGGCACAGGTGGTCGTTGGAGCTCGTTCAGCCGTTTTTGCTCCGATTAAAAACCTCGGACTCATAGTCGTGGATGAAGAGCACGAACCTGCTTTTAAGCAGGATGAGACACCCCGCTATCATGGTCGAGATGTCGCTGTGTATCGGGCGTATTTGGAGAATACGCTTTGCGTGCTGGGTTCCGCAACGCCCTCACTCGAGTCCTATCGGAATGTCATCCTAGGAAAATACGCTCTCGATCGACTTACGCAAAGGGTTGACGATCGGGCATTGCCGATGATGCACGTGGTGGACATGCGACAGGAGATCGCCCGCACTCGCAAGTCGACTCAGCTGTCAACGACGTTGGTCGAGAAACTCCGGGATCGTTTTGAGAAGAAAGAGCAGAGCATACTGTTCATCAACCGAAGGGGATTCTCGTCGAGCATGCTTTGTCAGGACTGCGGTCATGTTGAGATGTGCGACCATTGTAGTGTCACCATGACGTATCACCGTAGCGATGAGACCTTGAAATGCCATTTATGCGGGGAGGAAGCTAATGCTCCCTTGCGATGTCCGTCGTGCAAGAGCCCCAAAATTCGATGGAAAGGGATGGGGACCCAGCGTATTGAAGATGCGGTTACCCGAGTAATGCCAAAAGCGAAAGTAGTGCGTATCGATGCGGACACGATGAGCCGAAAACACTTATTCCGGCAGATTCTAGGAGAATTCCGTTCCGGAAAAATTGACGTTCTGGTAGGGACCCAGATGATCGCCAAGGGGCTTGATTTTCCGAATGTGACGCTGGTTGGAATGGTGGATGCCGACTTGTCTCTCCATATTCCAGATTTCAGAGCGAATGAAAGAACGTTCCAGCTTCTGGTTCAGGTATCAGGTCGTGCGGGTCGAGGGGATTTGGCGGGTGAAGTGGTGGTGCAGACTTTTACCCCTCATGCGGATCCTATCCAGTTCGCCCGAAGAGGCGAGGTGGATGCATTCTTGGAAATCGAGGCGGAGTCGCGGAAGCGTTTTCAGTACCCTCCGTACCGTCATCTCATCCGGCAAGTTTTCAGAGGGCCCAATCCAGACAAAGTATCGTTCTTTGCTGAGCAATTTGCCAAGCGGGCAAACGAAAGGTTGGGCGGCAGAGTTGAAACTCGTGGACCGGCTCCTTGTTCGATTGAAAAGATGAAGGACCACTATCGATTTCAAATCTGGTACTTCGCTTCGGGTGTAACAAATACCATGACTGAGTTGTTGGAGGTCGCCAGCGAGATCGGATGGCCGCCGGATGTCATACAGATTTTGGACGTTGATCCGATGTCGTTGAGTTGAGCAGGGCAAGTGTTTTCGCTTTGCCGAATTGATCGGCCATTCAATTCTAGTCACGAGGCACAGCACAAGCGCCTGCACTGCGATTATATCAATTAGAAGGAGAGAGATCGAAGATGCTCATTTCCTCTATTGGTGAATTCTACTTATTTCAGCGCATGGCTAAAGTTACTCAGCTTTATGCCGTTTTAGTAGGTAGGAAATGCTATGCAGTGTTTCTTTGAAGTTTCTAAGCCAAATCAACGACTCTCTCTTGTCGGGCCGGAACCTGTAGGTTCCGGCCTTTTTGTTGTCAGTACAACGGGACGGTGAATTACGGGAGCATTTCAGCTTCCTGATTCTGTTTTCAGATTAATTGGGTGGATAAGAGATTGGACAGTCGCGGTACTTTGCTTAATCATTTAGGCTCCTTTCTATTATAAATTGACGATATGAGGCCAAGAGCTTTGCCAACGATTGTGTTCCTTTGCGGGTCCGTTATTTTGGCGGACGAGCTTTCGATCAAAGAGGATCCCGGGTTCGAGGTTTTCCGGGATCAGTGTATGGCTTGCCATCTCGAAACTGGTTTGGGTATTGAGGCCATGAATGCTCCGTCGATCGCAGGACTTCCGCGATGGTATGTGACGGATCAGCTGCGAAAGTTTCGCAGCGATCAGCGTGGGTTCCATAATGCGGATGTTGCGGGAAAGTTGATGCAAGCCAATGCCATCGTGCTAGATGAGCGGACGATCGCGTTCGTCGGGAGGCACATCGAGAACCTTCCCTCGAGTGCGGAGCGCAAGACAGTAGCGACGCAAGAGATCGTTGGTTCGGAAAACCTATACAAAAACCATTGTTCGAGTTGCCATAATCAAGAGGCGGCGGGCAATCGATCCCTGCGGGCTCCGCCGCTTACGAGCCAGCAAGACTGGTATTTGCTGAAGCAAATTGAAAATTTTCAGACAGGAAAAAGAGGACATGGAGAATACGTGGGAATGGACGAATTCTCGAGTGAAGAGGTCCAGTCAATCGTTTCTTGGATCGTCGATCTTCCAGGGGCCAAGAACTAATCAAAAATTGATCGAAGAAGTTGGTTGATGAAAGTCACTGGGCTCCTATGTTGCCGAGATGCGAATATATTTCCTGGGAGTAGCAGGGACCGCGATGGGGAACGCGGCATTATTGCTGCGCGATTTAGGACACGATGTAATTGGGTCGGACCAGGCGGTGTATCCGCCAATGAGCGACATGCTTGTCCAGGCGGGGGTCGAGGTGCTCGAGGGCTACAGCGCGGATCGGTTACAAGAGCTTGACCCTGATCTCGTGGTGATTGGAAATGCGTTCTCTCGAGGAAACGAGGAGGTCGAGTTTCTTTTAGAATCGAGATCGTTTCCCTTTTTTTCCCTCCCAGGCGCTTTGAATCAGTTCGTGCTTTCGAAGCGTCAAAATATAGTTGTGACGGGTACGCATGGAAAGACGACGACGACTTCCTTGACCGCATACTTGCTTGAGCAGTCGGGAGCGAATCCGGGTTACCTGATTGGAGGGGCCCCGATAGACCCAGAACGGGGATGGAACAATGGGTCTGTAGATGCCCCGTTTGTGATTGAGGGTGACGAATATGACAGCGCGTTTTTCGATAAGCGGAGCAAGTTCATCCATTACGCGCCGCACATCGTAATTTTAAACAATCTTGAATTTGATCATGCGGACATTTTTCGGGACCTCGAAGATGTAAAGCGAAGTTTTGAACACCTGACCCGATTGATCCCCAGGAACGGCTTTTTGTTGGTCAATGGAGATGATGCGAATGCATTGTCCCTTTTGCCGATTAGCTGGATGCGGGTAATCCGAGTGGGAGTTTCTGAGGCTTGTGAATTGCGTATCATAAATTATGAGACGAATTACGAGGGCTCAAAATTCGATCTAGAATGGAAGAACAGAATATGGTTGTCCGTGGAATGGACAATGGCGGGCCTGTTCAACGCTAGAAATGCGGCCATGGCGTGCCTGGCGTCAGCGTTGTCCGTATCGGGTGAAGACAGGGTCCTCGATTTTCAGGCATCCGGGATCGACCGGTTCAGGGGGGTTCAAAGAAGGCAGCAGATCCGATTGGAGACTGATAGTTTAATCGTTATCGAAGATTTCGCCCATCACCCAACTGCGATCAAGGAAATACTGGATTCGCTGCGAACCCGGTATCCTAATAGCAGACTTATCGCAGCCTTTGAACCGCGAAGTAACACCTCGCGTTTAGAAATGATGCGAGCGCCTTTGTGTGAGGCCTTGTCCAAGGCGGATGCGGTAGTGATTGGAGCGGCAAAAAAAAGCGCTAATGAAGATACTGATATTATGAATACGGAAGTGCTCGCTTCCGATTTGAATGCGACGGGTACTGCCGCTGTTGCGAATCCGTCGAACGAAGCGAGCTTAAAAGCGTTGATCGAGATTTGTGCAGATGACTCAGGGCAGCAGTTAGTCGTTTTCTTAACAAATGGGTCGTTTGACGGAATTATCGACCAGTTCGTCGACCATTGCATGAAAGGAAATTGCTAAGTTAGCTTGCGGACTTTTCTGAATTCGCTCTTATTTTGCGATTATGGCAACGCCTCCTTTTCACTTTCAAAAGCTATTTGAACTGGGCCAAGACGATACCGAGTACCGTCTTCTTACTAAAGAGTTCGTATCCACAGATTCGTTCAACGGACAAAAAATTCTCAAAGTCGAAACTGAAGGGCTGTCTTTTCTAGTAAAACAGGCGATGCACGATCTTTCATTTATGCTTCGTCCGGCCCACCTTGAGCAAGTGGCCTCCATATTGGAGGATCCGGAAGCCTCCGAAAACGATCGTCATGTAGCCTTGACCCTCTTGCGCAATGCAGAAGTGGCTGCCCAAGGAGTGCTCCCATTTTGCCAAGACACGGGAACTGCAATTGTCATGGCGAAAAAGGGTCAGCGGGTCTGGACCGGTGGTGACGATGAGGCGGCAATCGCGAAAGGCATATACGACGTCTACACGGGTGATAACCTAAGGTATTCGCAGGTTGCCCCTCTGACGATGTACGAGGAAAAGAATACCCGAACCAATTTGCCTGCTCAGATCGACATCTATGCCAATGAGGGAGAAGAATACTCTTTTCTCTGCATTGCCAAGGGAGGAGGCTCGGCTAACAAGACCTTTCTCTATCAGGAAACCAAAGCCCTCCTCAACCCGAAATCGTTAGAGTCATTCATGTTGGAGAAGATGGTCTCCCTAGGGACGTCGGGCTGTCCGCCTTACCATCTCGTTTTTGTAATTGGAGGCACCTCGGCAGAAGCTTGTTTAAAGACGGTTAAGGTGGCGTCGACAAAGTACTTGGATGGCTTACCCACGAGGGGAAACGAGCATGGACGAGCCTTTCGCGATGTCGAGCTCGAGGAAAAGATGCTCAAGCGGGCTCAAGAGTGTGGGATTGGTGCCCAGTTTGGAGGGAAGTACTTTGCGCTCGATGTCAGAATCGTCCGCCTTCCTCGGCATGGAGCGAGTTGCCCCGTGGGAATTGGAGTTTCCTGTTCTGCGGACAGGAATATTAAAGCCAAAATAAACCGGGAAGGGATATGGCTAGAGAAGCTAGAAGGCGATCCAGGAAGATTGATCCCCGCAGCGGTGGGCGGGCAAAAAGAGGCTGATGCGGTGCAGCTCGATCTCAACCGCCCCATGAAAGACATTTTGTCCGAGCTAACTAAATATCCCGTTCAAACCCGGCTTTCACTCACGGGAACGATTATAGTGGCTCGTGATATCGCCCACGCGAAATTAAAAGAGCGCCTCGATGCCGGGGAAGGTTTGCCACAATATTTCAAAGACCATCCCGTATACTATGCGGGTCCGGCGAAGACACCGAAAGGGCTTCCCTCTGGCTCGTTTGGGCCAACAACCGCGGGAAGAATGGATGCCTATGTGGAGCTGTTCCAGAAGAACGGTGGGTCGATGATCATGTTGGCGAAAGGGAATCGAAGCCAGGAAGTGACGGATGCTTGCCACAAATACGGAGGGTTTTATCTGGGTTCCATAGGTGGTCCGGCCGCAATCCTAGCGAAGGAAAATATCAAGAAAGTTGAAGTGGTTGAATATGAAGAGCTCGGTATGGAAGCCATTTGGAAGATCGACGTGGTGGATTTCCCCGCGTTTATCTTGATAGACGACAAGGGAAACGACTTTTTTCAAATGATCCGAAAGCAAAAACTGGCTTAATTCCCCTTTAGAATTTGGCACTTGGCCCCAGGCAACGGGTCGGTAGGATTTTAAGATCTCAAATAGAAAAACTGAAATATTAAACCATTATGAATACTCGCCGTCACTTTGTTAAATCTACTCTTGGACTTTCCGCTCTTGCCGCTACCTCGCAATTTAAACTGCTCGGGGCGCATCACGAAAAGGGTGAAAAGTGGTTTGATATCTCGCTGGCTCAATGGTCGCTGCACAGAGCGTTCAAGGGGGGCGATTTGGATGCAATGGATTTCGCGAAGATTTCAAAGAGCCAGTTTGGCGTAAATGCAATCGAGTATGTAAACCAGTTCTACATGGACAACTTTACTCCCAAAGTGGTTCGTGAGCTGAAGAAGCGTTCAGCAGGCGAAGGTGTCCGAAACGTGCTGATCATGTGCGATCGACTCGGGAATCTTGGGGACCCAGACAAATCCGCTCGAATGAAGACGGTCGATAATCACAAAGTCTGGGCCGACGCCGCTAAAGAGTTGGGTTGCCATTCGATTCGGGTAAATGCGGGGTCTTCCGGTAGTTATGAAGACCAAATGAAGCTAGCGGCGGACGGTCTGAGCAAGCTGGGGGATTACGGCGAAACGATTGGAATCAACGTGATTGTGGAAAACCACGGGGGACTTTCTAGTAACGGGGCGTGGCTAGCAGGCGTCATGAAAAAAGCCAACCATTCGCGTGTGGGTACCTTGCCGGACTTTGGCAATTTCATAATCGATCGAAAGACGGGCGAGAGCTATGATCGCTATAAAGGCACCGCAGAACTCATGCCTTACGCGAAGGGAGTTAGCGCGAAGTCCCACGATTTCGACGAGGCTGGTAACGAGGTGAATACCGATTTCAAGCGGATGCTGAAAATCGTGAAGGACGCGGGTTATCGTGGCTATATTGGTATTGAGTACGAAGGCCGTGAGACCGGTGAAGCCGAGGGTATCAAGCTGACCAAGAAACTGCTTCAACGACTGGGTGGTCGCTAATGCCGACTGCAATTCTATAGATGCAGCTTCATCGAAGCGGGTTTATCCGGACCAAGTGATCAGGGCTTCGACCTCGATAGTGGGCGTCCTTTGACGCATAAACTCCGCTACTCGCGAAGCGATTTTCGGCAATTGCCCGATGTAGGGTATATTGGATCTAAGTCCTTTTGTATGGGGCGAATCCGCTTGTCTTCGAATTAGGGGATACTTATCGCTAGCCCCTTTTCAAATTGAAGCGAGCAATGTCTGCGGAACTAAATCAAAACTACGATCCTAAAGAAGTGGAATCCAAGTGGTACAAGGCTTGGGAGAAAAAGGGCAGTTTCGAGGGAAACGTCCAAAATGGTAAGGATTCCTTTACCATTATGATTCCGCCTCCGAATGTGACAGGCATTCTCCACATGGGTCACGTATTGGATAATACGCTTCAGGACATATTCATTCGACGGGCCCGAGTGGAAGGGAAGTCGTCCCTTTGGTTTCCAGGGACCGATCACGCATCCATAGCCACTCAGCATAAAGTCGAGAAAGCGCTTCGAGATGAGGGAACTTCCCGATACGAGCTTGGCCGGGAGAAATTTTTGGAAAGAGCCTGGGAATGGTCGGATGAGCATGGGGGCATTATTTTCAATCAGCTCAGAAAGTTGGGAGCTTCTTGTGATTGGCGCCGCTCTCGCTTTACCATGGATGCCGCGTATCAACGTTCAGTACAGGCTTCCTTTGTTGAGTTTTATAATCGCGGATATATCTATCGCGGAAAGCGCTTGGTAAACTGGTGCCCGGCATCTCAAACGGCTCTCAGTAATGAGGAAGTCGAGATGAGACCTCAAAGGGGGAAGCTCTACAAAATGCGATACGAGATTGTGGAGGAGCCTGGCCGATTCATAGAGATTTCAACTACACGTCCTGAAACGATTATGGGCGATACTGGGGTGGCGGTGCATCCCGATGACGAACGATACGCAGATCTTGTCGGCAAGCATTGCTGGCGACCGTTTCCCAGAGCGGAGATTCCCGTTGTTGCGGATCGTTCGGTGGAAAAGGAGTTTGGCACCGGTGTTCTCAAAGTAACCCCAGCTCATGACCAAGTCGACTTCGATATCGGAAAGCGGCACGACCTACCTTTGATCGATGTAATGAATCCGGATGGAACTCTCAATGAACTGGCAGGTGAAGAGTTCGACGGAATGGAGCGTTTCAAAGCCCGTAAATTTGCGGTACAGAAACTCGAAGAACTCGGGCTTCTTATCGATGCCGAGGACTATGACAATAATGTGGGTTTCTCTGAAAGAGGGGGAGTTCCCATTGAACCGAGACTCTCGGAGCAGTGGTACTTGAAGTATCCAAAAGTTGAGGAAGCGAAGCGAGCGGTTGAAAAGGGAATTATTAGGTTCCATCCCAAGCGCTGGGAAAAAGTCTATTTACATTGGCTCAATAATATTCAGGATTGGTGTATCAGCCGGCAACTCTGGTGGGGTCAGCGTATTCCTGTCTGGTATAAAAAAGGTGCTGACCGAAGCGATTCGGCCAATTGGCATGTTTCTGTTAATGGTCCCAGCGATCCTGAAAATTGGGAGCAGGATGAGGACGTTTTGGATACATGGGCTTCATCAAACCTTTGGCCGTTTGCGACCTTTGGGTGGCCGAGCGAAGATCCGAAAGTAAAAGCTGAGCTCGATTACTTTTATCCGACCAGCATGTTGGTGACGGGGTTCGACATCATCTTTTTTTGGGTAGCCCGAATGATCATGTCAGGGCTCGAGCTGATGGGAGAACCCAAAGAGGGTTTGACTGACGAGGAGATCGCCCAGCGCATCCCCTTCAAAGACATTTTCATTCATGGACTTATTCGAGATGCCAAAGGCCGTAAGATGTCTAAGTCACTTGGGAACTCGCCGGATCCACTGGATTTGATTACGAAATTTGGAGCGGACGGTTTGCGTTTTGGAATAATAAATATAGCCCCAAGCGGTTCGGATATTCTATTCGCCGAGGAGCGTATCGAGATTGGGCGAAACTTCTGCACGAAGCTTTGGAATGCCTGTCGCTTTAGACAAATGGCGGGTGGCGCTGCCGAGGCACAAAGCTTGGAAGCGATCATAGATCGACTGGCAGGATCGCAGCTGGAGGGATACGGAAACTGGATTCTATTTCGGTTGTTGCAGACGATGGAGGAGATTGAGGGGCAATTCGCTCGTTTTGAGATGCATCAGTTGACACACTCCTTGCATAACTTTTTTTGGGGTGATTTCTGTGACTGGTACGTGGAGGCAGCGAAGGCGATGTTGCAGTCGAAAGACGATCCACGACACGATGCGGCTTTAGCAGTATCGGATCTTGTGATACGGCATTCGCTGCTTTTGCTGCATCCGATAATGCCTCACATTACGGAAGAACTTTGGCAGGCTATGGGCTATTCGGTAGACGGGGAATTCGTGCAAGACGCGGGGCTTTTGCCAGCCGCCCAACTGCGAGAATTGCTGAATGCGAAGAGTGTTTCGATTGACGCAGAAGGCGCGAGGCAGATCGAACTGATCAAGGAGCTTATCACTCAGGCGAGAGCGACAAAGGCAGAGTACAATGTAGCCTCCAAGCGCGACGTAACCCTTTTCGTAACACCGACCGACGATTCATGCGCGACGGTTATCGAGGCCAACCTGGACACGATCAAGCGACTTGCGGGTGCTGCAACCATCGAACTCGTAGAAACGGTTGAGAATTTGCCCGGTTCTGTGTCCGCTCTGGGCACTGTTTACCTTGATCTGTCCAGTGTGGTGGACGTTGAGGCAGAAAAAGAACGTCTCAGCAAGGAACTCGAGAAGCTGACCAAGGCCATCCAAGCGGGTGAAGGAAAACTCAATAACCCAAGCTTTGTCGATAAAGCCCCTCCCCAAGTAGTTGAAGGCGCAAGAAAACAGCTTTTGGAAACGAGAGCGAGGAGAGACGAGATCGCCCGACTTCTCAAGAGCTTGTAGCCTGGCCTATCAGTAAGGATTAGAATCACGGTTTCCTGTGTATCAGAGGAATCGCGGTTTATGGGAATTGGAATACTTTCTTCTCAATCAACCCCTTGACAGGGTCGTCTATTAAGGTAGTTAACAATTATAACTTGATAGATTTACTAGAGATTAAGCGAATGTCGGTGCAAATGGACGAAAAACCTGTACGAAGCACAGATTTGGAGGCGGCAACGCCACAGGAGCGGGTACAGTGGGCAGCGGATATGTTTGGCGATGAGCTGATCATGACGACCAGTTTTGGTACGCATTCAGCAGTGATGCTGCATTTGGTAACTTCCGTGATCCCAGATATCCCGGTCGTTTTCATTGATACTGGATATCTGTTTCCTGAAACCTATCGATTCGCGGTTGAATTGACTGAGAAATTGAATCTCAACCTCAAGAAGTACAGGGCTCACATTTCATCGGCGGAGCAGGAAGCCCTCCACGGACGATTGTGGGAGAAAGGTCCCGAGGGCCTCAAGCAGTACAATTTGATGAACAAGGTGGAGCCGATGGACCGAGCCGTGCAAGAGCTAGGGGCAAAAGCATGGCTGGCGGGTTTACGTCGATCCCAAGGGGAGACGCGGGCGAGCCGAAAAGTGGTAGAGAGCCAGAACAAGATGACGAAGATCTATCCCATTCTCGATTTGAGCGCCCGCGAGATGCATGAGTACATCGAGACTAACGGACTTTCCTATCATCCGCTTTGGGATCTCGGGTACGTTTCGTTAGGCGACTGGCACAGCACTTCAAAACTCGAAGCAGGCATGAGTGAGTCGGATACGCGTTTTGGTGGAGCGAGTCGCGAATGTGGATTGCACGAGCCCTCGGGTGACGTGGATTTCCAGATCTAATATCCTTTCGAGCCGGGCAGAAAAAAGCCGCTATCTCTTCAGATAACGGCCCATGGAAAGTTGTTTTGGGATTGATCGGCGTTCAGGCTTTCTCAACTAGACCTGCTTTGATCGCTTTAACGCTGACCCACAGGCGTTTTACTTGACCGGAAGGGAGGCGAACTTTGATACGTTGCAGATTAGGACGGAACCTGCGTTTAGTTGCCTTGGTTACGTGCGTACCAATACCGCCGCTCTTCTTGCTTTGACCCTTGCGGTGGATGATGCTGCCGGTTGTAGGTCGTTTACCTGTGATTGCGCAAATTCTTGCCATGACTGAAATTGATTAAGAACGGAGGAAAAAAGGGTAGGCATGCTATCTTGGCAAGCAGTTTCTTGGGAAATGTTAGGCTGATTGGGATCTGCTTGCAGGTTCCGTTCGAATGGCGCTTAGGGACTGAAATTTCTGGCCCATCAAAGAAGGATGTATCAATTGGCGTAGCGTTCCCTTCAGAGGATCGCTGATACCTGAATCGGATTCGAAGACGCTTCGCATGAAATCCGGCGCCTTTTTGAGAACGAAGGACTCCTGGCTTTCCAGATCAATGGACTGAAACCGATTTTGGCTAAGGGCTTCTTCCATCCAATCCCAGCAGATATGACAGGTTAGGTCCTGCTGACCGATGTTCTCTAGCAGATTGGGGCTTTGCCGGTGATGCTGGTAGGCGCGAGCGGTTCCCTGAGGACTGTCGTGGGTGATCGCTTGCCAGGTTTTTCCATAGTCGAGGGCAATGAAAATCCCTTTCCATGGCTGTTGGATGATCTGGTCTATCAATGCCCTTGAACCAGTGGGTAAATCAACGATGTAGCCTTCTGGCGCGGGAGAAGGCAAGGAGTTCAACAGGGAAGTGACTTCAGGTGAAATTGGCGGCCTCTCAACGATGCGTAAGCCAGAATCGCTCACTTCAATCATCCGCTCCAGCCAGGTTCTCCCCCGATAGATGACACTGTTAAAAGGCTGCGCGTCAAAGAGTTCGTTGGAAAATACGACGAGATCTCCCTCCAGCGTAATCGGCTCGCCTAAACGAATCGCTTGAGCGGAGGCGAACGGATTGGCAACCCCCGCGAGAAGAGCGGAACCGGGTTCGGCTCCGATTTCAACCCAATCTGTTTTCGTTGGATCCAGTCCGGACTTTTTGAGGAGACCGATGGATGCTTCCAGTAGAATCGGCCTGAGAGAGTCTTTCAGGCTGCTTGCGGTGAAGAAGTCAGTTTCAGAGCTGCGTCCGACGCGCTCACGCTGGGATTGGTAATACCCGAATTCGGGGTGATAGAGGGCGATTTTCACAAATTGGTTGAAACCGAGAAGGCGATTTGAGCCAGAGGCTAATTCTAGGGCTTGCCGTATGCCTTGGGATGCTATTTCTGTGAAATTCATTAATTAGATGCTGACTCTTGCGGTCTGGTGGATCGGTTCAATCACCAACTATTGAACCGGGTTTGTTTATCGCATCCGTCGAAATGCCAATTCATGAATTTCTTTAAGCGGTTCCTTTTTGCCCTTGTCGCCGGCCTTTCGCTGACGGTTGGGTACCAGTTTTTCTCAGATGTCTCGTTGCAAGGAGGGTTCAGCAATTACTGGGAGTCTCGAAAAAGAGCGTCGGAGTTGGAAGAGGCGTTGAGACTGGTAAATGCGTTCTATGTCGAAAGTGAGCCGGCCACTCTAGACGCCCTGACAGAGTCTGCCCTTGCCGGAATGATCTCCGACTTGGATCCGTACTCGGAATATCTGGATTTCGAGAAGCGAAAGCAATTGGAGGAAGAGACTAGCCAGGAATTTGGTGGAATCGGGGTGGAGGTTGAGATGCGTGACAGAGTATTGACGGTAGTGGCTCCTCTGGTGGATTCTCCGGGTGAGCGCGCCGGGCTTTTGCGAGGGGACCGAATTGTCGAGGTTGATGGAGAGAGCATCAAAGGTCTGAGTATCAATCAGTCTGTTTCCAAACTGAAAGGAAGGCCGGGAACCAGTGTTGCCATAATCGTGGAGCGGGGTGCTGAAAATGATCGCATCGATCTTGAGGTGAAACGCGAACTTATCGAAGTCGATAACGTGCGAGGAGCGGAGATTCTGGACGGAGATCTTGGGTACCTGAGGATTTCCCAGTTTGGCAAGCGAACCGGTACGGAGCTCAAATCTTCGATCGACCTGTTAATCGATCAAGGAATGCGCGGACTCGTGCTCGACTTGAGAAACAATCCGGGTGGACTGCTTGATGTTGCCGTGAATGTGGTAGAGCTGTTCGTGCCCGACGGAGAGCTCGTTGTTTATACAAAGGGAAGACACGAAGCGATGAGTGAAGAGTGGTATGCGGAGAATTCGGGTCAGACCTACAACTTCCCTTTGGCCCTACTTGTTAATCCAGGTTCGGCCAGCGCTTCAGAAATTGTGGCTGGCGCGCTCAAAGACTCGGGACGAGCCAAGCTGGTTGGAGAAAAGACATTTGGAAAAGGCTCCGTCCAGAGTGTCCTTCCTTTAAGCTCGAAAACTGGGCTGAAGCTGACGACCGCGAAATACTATACACCCGGTGGGTATGTGATCCATGAAAATGGGATTGAGCCTGATGTCATCGTCGAACTTTCCCCCAAAGAGGAAGAGAGCCTTTATATTCAACGAAGCCGATTGAAGACAATGCCCCTGGAGGAATTTGTTGAGAGGTATGAGTTCGAGCCGATCGAAGACAAGCAGCTTGAAATGGCAAAGCAGCTATTGTGGGAAGAGCTTGGCGAGACGAGATCATGATCTTGGGGATCGAAAGTTCCTGCGACGAGTCAGCCCTTGCCCTTTTGGACGTGTCGAAGGGGATCGTAGGTGAATGGATTAGTAGTCAGGTGTCGTTGCACGCCGAATACGGTGGGGTCGTGCCGGATCTCGCTAGTCGAGAACACCTCAGGAATTTTGGCCCACTACTCGGCGAATTGGGGCGTGAAAACGATCTGAGGCAAATCACTGAGATTGTTGTGACCTCAGGCCCCGGGTTGGCTGGTTGCCTTGCGATGGGACTATCGGTGGCGAATGCTTTGTCTGCCGCGTTGAGGGTGCCGGTTTTCCCTGCGAACCATTTGCGTGCCCATGCTCAGTCAGTGTTTATTTCATTGTATGAAGAAAATGCGGACGCGTTCGAAGAGAAAGTGTCTCATCTGTTGCCCCATTTGAGTTTGGTGGTATCTGGAGGGAACACGATCCTAGCTCAGATAAATGAAGATCGGTCAATTGAGATATTGGGCCAAACGATTGATGACGCAGCGGGCGAAGCTTTGGACAAGGGGGCCAAGCTGCTTGGGCTTGGCTACCCGGGAGGTCCAAAACTCGATTTGATTGCGAAAACTGGAAAGCCGGACCGGTACGATTTTCCCCGAGCGCTGCTACGGAAGGAAAACCGTGATTTCAGCTTTTCAGGTCTGAAGACGAGCCTTAGATATCTCATTGAAAAATTCTCCGATAAGGACTTGGAAGCGAAGCTGCCCGATCTTTGCGCTTCTTATCAGGAGGCAGTCGTAGACGTGTTGATCCAAAAAACGAAGTGGGGCTTGAACAAGGGGGGGATTAGGAGTTTGGGCCTCTCCGGAGGAGTATCCAATAATGGGTTATTGCGAGAGCGCTTTATGCATCTGGGCGACCGAATGGATTTGCCCACGTTTCTAGCCCGCCGCGAACATACGGGAGACAATGCCGGAATGATCGCTTTCAGTCGCGTGTTCGAACCAATGGACATTCCAAATTCGAAAGTCGATATCGTTCCGAATGCAACGATCGACGGAGCGTTTTGAGACTCTCGGGGACCGAAGGTATCAAGGCGAATCCTGCTTGCCGGATTTTGGTTTATGGGAAACGGCTTTTTTAGCGACCCGTTTTCGAGGCGCTTTTTTGGCCTGTTTCTTAGGTCTTTCGATAGTTTTATTAGGTTTTTGGGAATCTTTCTCGATCTTTATTGGGGCTGGTTTGGGCGATGATTTGATCTCTTTTTCTTCAAGCTTCTCGCTCGTCTGGCCCGAAGAAGTGGCTCTCTGGTCGTTCCTGTTTCGATTTCTATCCTGTCGGGAAGGGCGACTCCCCTGTTTGTAGGGCTTCTTCTTCTTAGGTTGGTCCACTTCTGATTTGGCAGGTTCGGGATTGCTTTGCAGGTATTTGTGTATCGAGAAATGTGGGTCTGAATAGGTCTTTACCAAATTGCTAAACTCTCTGAACCGGGGATGGAGGGCATCGCTGAGAAGGCTATAGAAAACTGTTTCAGTGGGTAGTGCTTGGCAACCTAGGCCGATGATGGCGTTGAGAGCGACGTTTCCATCCTCGATTCTGCGGCATCCCAAGGCGTCCGACAGAAAAGTGGCGTCAATATCTTTGTCGATCGCTTGTAGCGCTGTCTGGTAAACGCAAATGGGTGTTTCCAGTCCGCACACCAGCACGTGATAGACTTCGTTGTCTCTGAGGAAATTTTCGATTCCTGGGGCGCTCAGTGCTGAAAAGCTGGTTTTATGAAAGATCTTGGGGCGGGTCGCTCTTCGAAGTAGCTCCTTGTTGGTGTGGCCCAGCTTGTCAGGTACTTGTTCGGTAAATAGGGTGTGTATGCCGAGCGTTCTAGCTGCTTCGATGGCAAATGAGCAGCGTTGCAGGAAGGTCGAACTATCCGTAAGCGACGATATGAAAGCATCTTGCGCGTCTATGACGAGAAGAGCAACAGAGCTGACCAGGTCGTGTGAATCCTTTTTTTCATTGGGCATATAGTCTGGCAACGTGACGTTTCAATTGGTTTAATCAACTAGAAGAGAGAAGAATTTACTAGCCAGAGACGAATCGGCTGGGATAGTGAGGACAATATGGAATGGCATATTGCCCCGATCTCCCGAAAGTCCGCAATGAGCGATACGGCATTTGAAAAGGATGACCGAATCGCTAGTATGTTGGTTCGCTTGGAAGACGACGTTGCGCGAGCGGACGTACTGGAAAGCGAAGAGCCTTTGTATGAGCCGCCCGGTGATCTGATTTGTCGCTGGACGTACATTTTCAAGCCTCGCTCCACCGATGAAAAGGAAGCTCAGGAAGCGATGAAGCTAACTGCGGACAATTTGTTTATCAGTCTATTCGAAGGCGAGGATGGACCTACCCAAGAGAACGCTAAGCTCAAGCATTTGCTCGGGCTTATGCTAGAAAGGCGACGTCTGTTGAGGGTGAAAAGTAAGGATAGCGCATTCACGCATTACATTCACCGTCCTACGAAGAACGAGTATTCCGTTCCAAATGTAGAACTCGATCCTCAATTCTTTATCGAAAATCAGGAAAAGCTTGAATTTCTGGGTTCGACGGGAGGAGAGGGATCGAGTGAAACGGGAACAGAAAAGTCAAATAAGAGCTAGAAGACCCTTGGGACGGTTCGTCTCGTTAGACGGGTTGTAAAACCAGCGAGGAGAGGCCTCTTTTCGAATAGGGGTTCCCAGTCGGATAAAACGAGGGCGTTTCTCGCGATAAGGAATCTGGAAAGCCTGAGCGCACCTTGATTGATACTCGAGGTGTATTTGAATTGTCGATTCAGCTTCAGTTAATCGCTTGGCGATGATTCCAGCGGATGAATACCGATTCTGGCGGATTCTGATGAGTAAACTCTCCTCAATGTGGAGCGTCGAACAAATAGGGCTAGAATGCCAGTTCGGAACGTTAATGAACTCAATCTTTCCCAAGCGAGTTGTCCCCGCTGCCAGTAGAGTGTGATTGCGATCGGTCTCAATCAAAGTCTTGAATCGGGATATGAGAGCTTCCGCCAGTAAGTTCATTTCCAGATCTGACTTCTTAGACATGGAATACGTTCTTGCCTCAGATGAATGGAAGAGGCAAAACTTTTGTTCGATCTCGCAATTTGATTTCTATCCAATTGCAACCGCTTTAGCTGACCAGGACGAGATAGGCACGCAGCCTGTGAAATTGGTAAACCTAGCACAATCCCTATGCGTTAGACGTCGATGGCTCTCCTCCGCTTGAGCAAATGAGCGTCTATTATCCTAGGGGCTAACTTGCGATCTGCTATCCTCTTCCACCTTATGCTTGGATTTGTTTCTTCTCTATGTCACTGAACCTAGGGGCTTTACTGAAACTGAAGTCAGGAATGAAATACAGGCTTTGCCCTTGACCTAAGGGAAGAATCGGTCACTTTTTACATTTCGATTTGCAGCTCCAAGTACCATGCAATCCCACTTGATCGCTCTTTTGCTAGTTCCGTTCCTTTTTGGATCGATCCTAGTCTATGGGCAGAATGATTCGAAAGAGCTTAGTATTGCGGTCGTTCCAAAGGGGACCGACAAAGAGCGATGGAAGGCGATTCACGCAGGGGCGCTGAAAGCGAGCGAGGAACTGTCTGCTGAGGGTGTGAACGTCAGGATTCTCTGGAAAGGAGACAACGCGGCAGCACGTGACAAGTAAATCCAAGTAGTGGATACGTTTACGGGTCAGCGATTGAGTGGCATTCTGGTTGCTTCTCTAGATGAGAGCCAGTTTGCGGGTAATATCCGGTTTGATAGGGAATCGGATTTGCCGATGGTCTACATCGAGTCTGGATTGGATGCGGATCGGCCTATTAGCTACGTAGCCACAGATAATTTTCAAGGTGGCAGTATAGGCGCCGAACGGATCGGTCAGCTCACGGAAGGCGTGGGCAATGTGATTTTGCTAAGGCACCGCCAAGGCGACTCCAACGCTGAGGCTCGAGAAGCAGGGTTTATCGAGAAAATCAAGACGAGCTATCCTTCGATTCGACTGATCTCGATTGATCAGTATTCTGGGGACTCGATGCGTCAGGCGGATGAAGCTTCTGAGTATTTGCTAAACCGCTACGGTAGAAGGGTGAACGCCGTTTTTGCGTCGAGTGTCACAGGCACGAACTCTATGTTGAATGCGCTGCGAAACTTCAATTTGGCGGGACAGGTATTTCTTGTGGGGTACGATGCTTCCAATGCTTCCCTTGACGCTATCAAGACTGGGGAGATTCAGGGACTGGTAATCACAAATCCCTATCGTATGGGTTATCTCGGAGTGTCTACACTAGTAGACTATATCCAGGGGGGCAATATGCCAACCATGGTCGATGCGGGTGTCACACTGGTTACGATGGCAAACATCGAAAGCACAGAGGTGCAGGAAGTACTGGGTCTGAACAAGACTGAAGCGGTACGTTAGGGTTTCGAATCGAGGAGCCTTCAAGCTAGTATGCTTTGATGAAGTCTCGATTGCCCGAGCAGATCTACATCCTGATGGGAGCGGCGCTTCTATTGGGTGTTCTGTTGATGACGGTGAATCAGCAGGTTCCCGATTCAGAAAGCGAAAAGATCCAAGACGCACTCGACGAAGCGACCCTGATAGCAGGGATCCCTTCGGTCCCGAACCTTGCGGGCTGGCCAAAGGATCTGTTCACCGAACTGAAGCAAACTCATGCGGCTTTGAACGAAGCGAGTGAGAGGGTTGCGGCATTGGGTAGACTAGGGGAAATCTATTTTGCAAATGGATTTTATGGAGAAGCGGCTCAGTGTTTCGCGGCATTGATAAAGATAGCGCCCAAGGAGCCCCGCTGGCCGTACTTCATGGGATTGGCGTCAAGTGACTATCAAGACAAGAGTGTTGCGATCCAATCGTTTGAAAGAGCTCTCCTACTGGATACCACGTATCCCCGTATCAGGTACGAGTTGGGACTGGCCTTTGTGGATTCGGGTCACATTTTAGATTCGATTGTCCATTTCGAATCGTTGACCCCATTAAAAGAATGGGAGCCCTGGGCGTATTATGGGCTCGCGAGAGGGCTGGTGATTGAAGAGAGATACGAGAAGGCTCTCGAGTTTATCGAGCGAGCAATCGAACTCGATCCGGATGTTAAGGAATTCTACTCCTTTGCTGAAGAGCTGATGCTCTATCGGGGTGATCGTGCTAAAGTAGAGGAGATGGAGGCGATGAAGAATGCGCTTTCTTACGAAAAGAGACCTTTCGACCTTTGGTCTCAAGGATTGTGGGAATGTTGTTACGATACGTTTAGACTGCTTAGACTGGCAGAGGCCGAAGCCCTGGCAGGCAATCGTGACCGGAGTTTAGAAATTCTCGCTAAAGCCAAATTGGTATCTGGATCGCTCGAATACGACCCATCCTCATTTGAGGCGATCGAAGCGTTAATCAGGGTCGTAAAATAGACCCGCTGGAAAGGGTCAATTTCAAATTTTTAGTAGCGTCGCAAGCGCGTGTAATTCCCAAAATGTTACGATTAGGTTACGAACACGTTACGGCAAGGTAACTCTTTTGTTCTTTGTTAATTTTCACTCGCTTCTGTCGGCGGTGGGTCTCAATTCCGTGAGCTGAGAAAAGTTTCCTTTCTCAATCCCGTAAATCAACAAAACTATAATGACTACACGTACGCTAACGCAATCGTTACTAATATATGGGGTGCTGCTCTTTGGTTCCTCAATCTCTCATTCGCAGGATGACACGACAGATGTACTGATAGAAGTACTCGTTCGAAAAGGAATCCTTACACAGGTGGAAGCTGCTGAGATTAAGGCCGAAGTATCGTCCGTGATGGAGGCCCAGAAAACGGAAATTGTAAACGCCGCCGTCGCACAGGTTGAAAGTAAGTACGTGAGTGAATCGCCACCTAGTGTGCCCATGCCGAGCGCTCTTTCAGGATTGCAGCTCTATGGAAATGCGCGATTCCGCTACCACTACGAAAACCGCGAAAGTCGATCGGGTGAAAACAATGACCGGTCTCGTTGGCGCTACCGGTTACGGCTCGGTTCCATTTACAGCTTTAAGGAAAGTCCCTTTTCTCTGGGAGTGCAATTTGAGACCGCCACGTCGAACGACTCGAACAACACCAACTTTGGTGGATTTTTCGACAAGTCAGGGGGTGGAATCAACGTGGGTCGCATATACCTCGCATACAAAGGAGAGGACTGGCGAATCACGTTCGGCAAGCATGAAAGCCCGTTCTATTTACCCAAGATGCTTTGGGACGGCGACTTGAATGTGGAGGGTTTATCTGAATCGACAACCTTGGGTAATTGGACGTTCACGGCGGGTCAGTATATAATTGATGAGGAAAACGAGTCTCGAGAGATGGTGGGTGGTCCATCAGTCGCTGACGACGCTTTGCTCATGGCCCAAGCGGCGTGGAGCAATGGAGAAGGACTCAAGTTCGCTCCCATATTCATGGCGACAACCGGCGGCACGTCTAATTTCTCTGAGAGCGGTACTTTTGCCGGGGCAAACTCGGTAAGATATTTCCACGATTTTGTAGTTGCGGCAGTACCATTTGAATACGGTTTCAAAACTGATAATGGAGCGAGTCACAAAATCTACGGAGCCTGGGGAACCAACTTCAAGGGAGATGAGCTCATCAATGATCCGGACTCGCCCTTCTTCGATGGTGCGGGTCAAAGCTCTAAAAACCAATTTGCCAATCTAGGATACCAGTTTGGTTCCGCCAAGAAGGCTGGCCAAAAGCAGTGGAGCGCCGAATACCGGTTTATGGAAGCGGCGGGATACACGCCGAACCTTTCGGACTCCGACTGGGCCGGTGGGGAGGTCAACCAAGCTGGGTACGTGATCAATTACAAGCAGATGTTCACGGACTTCTTTGGCCTTAGCGTCACGTATTTCGCTGGTGACAGCATTGACGACGATTATCTGGCATCACCAGGGAACCTAGGAAACACGCAGGTGCTGTTGGTTGATGGCGAGATCAAGTTTTAGCCTTAAACGAACTCCTTGAAGCGAGCCGACCTAGTAGACGAACTCCGCTCTGGAAAACCAGTGTTACCTGATTGTTACAGTGAAAGCCTTGTTGTACTAGATCGAGCCATCAAACCTCGCAGAGGAGAATTCAATTAGAAATAGAAAACCTATCCAAAATGAAAATATTACGTATCACAAAACTATCGTGCATTACTGCTTTGCTTAGTTTTTTCACTGCTCTTTCCGTCTCCAATGCAGCCGAAAAGATAGTAATCAAAGGGTCTGATACTTTGGGGGCAAAAATGGTTCCCCAGCTGGCCGAGGAATTTAAGGCGATCAAAGCGAAACAAGGCATCGACGTAACCTTTGAAATTGCGGCCGAAGGCTCATCGACGGGTATCGCTGCAGTGATCGACAAAACGGCAGACTTGGGAATGTCTAGCCGAGACGCCAAAGGGACCGAAATATCGAAAGGACTTCTGGCTGGAATCAAAATGGAACCCATCACTGTGGCCAAGGACGGAATCGCGATCATCGTTCAAGACAAGAATCCGATGGACGAGATCAGCCCAAGAGAAGTGGAGAAGATATTCACGGGCGATGTGGAAAACTGGTCGGCGATCAACGGGAAGTCCGGGTCGATTTCCATATATACTCGCAACACCTCTTCGGGAACCTATGCGGTGTTTCAGGATATGGCCCTTCGGAAGCGTGACTACGCGTCTTCCTCACAAAAGATGGCGGGTAACGAGCAAATCGCATCGGAAGTGGCGAAAAATGCGAATGGCATTGGCTATGTAGGTCTGGCTTATATCGGAACACCCGGAGTGAAGCCCCTTCCAGTGGATGGCATTTCTCCTGACAATCCAGACTACTCGTTTGCACGCCCTCTGTACTATTTTTACGACGCTAAGTCTGAAATGAGACCGATTGTGAAAGAATTCGTGGATTTCTGTTTAAGTCCTAAGGGACAGGAGATTGTTCAGTCGGTGCACTTCATCTCCATTCTCTGAGGTTGTCACTGCAATCTAAGTACGTTTTGAAAGATACCGGATAGACGCAATGCCGCAAACGGAATGAGTGACCAAGATCCCGATAGTCGATACGATTTAGGCAGCCGTCAAAGGTCATTTCTTGGCCTTACCAAAGAGTCCGCCTTGAAGGGGCTATTTGGTGGAAATGCGTTCGTGTCGATCTTGGTTCTGGGCTTGATTACGTTTTTCCTATTCAAGGAAGGGGCTGGCTTTTTTGGCCAGTACCGGGAGGATCTCACAACCTATCGCAATTCCGGTCTCGAATATGTCGAGTTGATGCGGGAAGAGCAGGATGCGCTTTCCGCGCTGAATCGTTATTTGAATTCCATTCGAACGCTGCAGAGCGAGCAGCTCTCCGCAAGCGGTCTCGAATTTAGGGACGTCAAAGCGATCCTTCGGAAAGACGAAGACTTTTTCTATGATTTCGAGGATCTCGCGTATCCGTTGCGAGAGCACATTCTCGAGGCGAACGAAATCGTTGCGACGGCTCGCGATAGTTACAATGAGATGCTCGATCTGCAAGAACATCAGCAGAACCTCTTGAAAGCAGGAAGGGAGGACGAGGCGCAGAACTTGACAATTCCAGAGGTCGATTTGGAGATGATGTTTAGCCTAGTCAAAGAGAAGGAAGGTGAATTTCTTGCGATTAATCGCCAGTTGGAGTCGGAAATTCCAAAATTACTGGATAGGGCTCCGGAATACGAAGATCTTCAGTTGGAAGCAAGAATGGATCGTTTCAAGGAGCTGGCCTCGATGTTCATTTTGGAAATCCCAGACTATGAGTCGAAAGTCCTTTCTTGGAGTCGGGCGGAATCGGTAAGTCTGGGAGATGCGTTTACTTCCTTTGTTTTCGGAAAAGAATGGGTCACCAATAGTTCCATACAAGATTGGTATGGAATTGTACCTCTGTTTTCAGGATCGCTTTTGGTGGCTTTCATTGCGATGTGCTTCGCGATTCCATTTGGCGTGGGAGCTGCCGTGTATGTGAACCAGGTCGCTAATCCCATTGAGCAGAACTTGATAAAACCCTATATCGAGTTCATTTCCGCGATTCCATCGGTTGTCATCGGGTTTTTCGGGATTGCCGTATTTGGAACACTGCTACGAACCGTTTCCGGTTGGGATGCGCTAGGCTGGATTGAGTTCTTTCCTCTTAGTGAGCGACTAACTGGCTTCACAGCGGGCTGCTTGCTGGCTTTGATGGCCATTCCCACGATCTTCACGCTTGCAGAGGACGCTCTCAACAATGTTCCCTTAGCGTTCAGGGAGGCATCGATGGCCATGGGGTCGACTAAATTGCAAACGATCGTCCGCATTATCATTCCGACCGCTTTATCAGGAATCATTTCTGCAGTCCTGCTCGGTTTTGGTCGAGTCATTGGCGAAACGATGGTGGTGCTTTTGTGTGCGGGGAATCGTATCGAAATCCCTCAAATATCAAAGGGCGTCGGAGTCTTTTTTGAGCCGGTTCACACGATGACGGGGATCATTGCTCAGGAGCTGGGTGAAGTCGTTAATGGCAGTCTCCATTATCGAGCCCTGTTCGTGGTGGGGCTAACCCTGTTTTTGATGTCCCTGTTGATCAATTACTTCGCTCAGAAAATTGTCATCAAGTTCCAAATTTCACGAGGCTAGTCGACGAACATGACCACGGTAGCAGCCAGTTCAAATAATTCGATGGAGCAAGCGCTCTTTGGGAAACCAACCAAGGCGAAGTCACTTGAGCGGATCGTCTTTTGGATGTTTCGCTTGGCGACTTACTTCGTTTTGCTCTGCGCTGCGGTTATCTTTGTAGACATATTTTACAAGGGTGGGAGAACTGTGTTTCAAAGCGAGTTCCCGTTTATTAATCTGGAGTTTCTGTTCGAGTCGCCGCAGACTCTCCACGTATTCGAATATGAGGGACAGCAATACGAAATGAGCGATAGTAAATTTCGTAAGTTTAATGAAACGATTGACGAGACAATTGTAACCGAAACCTACGCGTATTCAGGGGGAGGAATATGGCCGTGTATCGTGGGTACGCTTCTGCTGGTTATTGGAGCGATGGTGATCGCGCTTACGCTTGGTGTACTGAGCGCCATTTTTCTAAGTGAGTATTCCCGTCCCGGAAAAATTCTAAATGCCGTAAGACTCTCGATCCTTAATTTGGCCGGTGTGCCGTCGATCGTGTTTGGGATTTTTGGTATGGGTATGTTTGTGTTGGCGTTTGGATGGAACGTTTCATTGATAGCAGGCTGGTTTACATTGGCTTTCATGGTTTTGCCGATTGTCATATCCGCCAGTGAAGAGTCAATGCGAGCGATCCCCCAAGGACTGCGCGACGCGTCGCTCGCTCTAGGAGCTACAAAGTGGACAACGATCCGAACTAATGTCCTTCCTTATGCGATGCCAGGGATATTGACGTCATCCATTATTGGTGTTGCTCGGGTCGCGGGAGAAACCGCGCCCATCATGTTCACAGCCGCTTACGCATTGAGAGATCAGTTGCCATGGCAAGGCCTCGAACATTGGTACGACTTCTTCTTTCAAGGAGTCATGGCGCTGCCCTATCACATTTACGTGGTGAGCGCCAAAATACCGCAAAACGAGTTTACTTCGCGGATGCAGTATGGAACGGCGTTCGTGTTCCTGTTTATTGTGGCAGGTATCGCCTTGACCTCAATTCTGATGAGAATCCGCATGCGGAAAAAATATCGCTGGTAATGCCCGTAGTTGAAGACAGACTCGAGAATAAAACAAGAATGGATGCGACGAATGTGGAATCCCCTTCCGATGAGAAAAACCGATCTCTCATCAAAATTTCTGACTTCGACTTCTTTTATGGAGACAAGCAAGCGTTGTTCGATATCAATATGGACATCGCCGAGAAGGAGGTGACCGCATTCATCGGACCTTCGGGCTGCGGCAAGAGCACGCTCTTGCGCTGTATCAACCGGATGAATGATTTGATCGATATTGCCCGAATTGGAAGGGGTGATGTTCGCGTTAATGGAGTGGATATCTATGATTCGCGAGTAGATGCCACTGAATTGCGCAAGCGAGTGGGCATGGTTTTCCAGAAGTCGAATCCCTTTCCCAAGAGCATCTACGAAAACGTTGTTTACGGATTAAGGATCCAAGGGATCAACAAGAAATCGGTTTTGGACGATGCCGTGGAGAAGTGTCTGAAAGGAGCCGCTCTTTGGGAAGAAGTGAGTGATCGTTTGGATACGAGTGGCTTAAGTCTTTCCGGTGGCCAGCAGCAGCGCCTGTGTATTGCTCGGGCCCTTGCGGTGGAGCCCGATATCCTTCTTATGGATGAGCCTTGTTCTGCTTTGGATCCAGTAGCTACGGCAAAAGTGGAAGAACTTATTCATAGTCTCAAAAACGATTATACGATTGTGATCGTAACACACAATATGCAGCAAGCAGCGCGAGTATCGGACAGGACGGCGTTCTTCTACATGGGTAAGCTGATAGAGATGAATGCGACGGACCAAATGTTCATGAGCCCGAAGAATGAGCAAACCGAAGCATACATTTCCGGAAGATTTGGCTAAAAACTTAGGTGTTTAAAACAGGAAGATTTTGCGCATGAAAAGATATTTTCACGAAGAGCTAGAGGACGTTCGATCCAACTTAATGTTGATGGGCGAGAAGTCGGTTGAAATCACGAATTTCGCGATGAAAGCAATGCTGGAGGGTGATCAAGCGCTGGCTGAGAAAATCATCAAGTCCGACGATGTTATAAACGACATAGAAACGCAAATCGATGATGAGGTCGCTAGATACATTAGTTTAAGGGCGCCGGTAGCTAGAGATCTGAGACTTTTGTTTGTAGCCGTCAAAGCGAGTCACGACTTGGAAAGGGTCGGGGACGAGGCATCAAACATTGCGAAGCGAACGATTAAAATCCTTAAGGAAGGACAAATGGGGTCTAGCCTGGGCCAGGTTCCTAAAATGTGTGAGCTCGCGGTTGGCATGTTAAAAGAGGCTTTGCAGAGTTTCATTCAAGAGGACGAGAATATCGCTCACTCTATCATCAAGCGAGACAAGGAAGTTGACTCACTGAATCGGGAAAATTTTAACCAGTTTGTAGAGCTTATGAAGAAGGACCCGTCAACCGTCGCAACCTGTACGGAGATGGTCTTTATCTCTAAGTCGTTCGAGCGGATAGCGGATCATGCCAAGAATATCGCAGAAGAAGTCTATTTTCTCCTGACGTCCCAATCACTCAAAGAAGTGATCCGAGCGGAAAAGCAGGGTCGTTAGGGTTATCTGGTTTTCTGGCATACCCAGAGATCTGGGTTTGATCGAGTGATACCCGGCAAATGGAGGAAGCGATCGATTTTCGGAACTTGGCTGCTCTCAGTTCTGTCTTGCTAGGTTTCCCTGTGACCGTTCGAATGCCGAGATTCGTGAGGTAACCTTCTAGGGTCGTTAAAATAAAGCATGGCAAAATATCCCAAAATGATGAGAGTGCGCATTGTCCTAGCCACCCTGTTGTTGGGCTGCTCCTTGTATGCGCAAGATGACGAGACGCGAATCGACCTGAAGCGGAAGGCCCTCGACGAAACGGTTTGGGTGAATGAAGTCCGAGCGGAACGTTATGGAGATACCATTGCAAAGTTTTGGGATGAGATTCGCGACGCGGAAAACCCGCTCGACGTTTTCCGCACTTTTTCGCTCGGGGCTATCGAAGCGCCACAATGGACGCTAAATCGTCGATTGCCCGAAAAGATTTTTGAGTTTATCCACCGAGCTCCATCCTCGGGTATAAAGTATCTCAAAAGTTACCAGTTCGAAACGATGGTCAATCAGTTCGAGAAAGAGGGATATAGCGTTGACCAGGTAGACTTTAGGCATTCGGGGTTTGAAGTTGATTCGGATGGTGTGGGGATCTCGAGGGTTGAGTTCGAGCTGAACGTGAGCGGTCCTACGCATACGCTATACCGGAGGTCGTTTCAAGGCACGGCGAAGATTGTTTGGAGCGAGGAGCTGGGAGAGGACGACCTCTACTATCCGGAGTCGATCTCGTTCGAGAATTTCCGGCAGTATAGGCGAACGGGAAAATCCGGATTTGAGTCTTCGGACTGGCTGGACGGCGAAGACTCGGGGTCTGCGTACAGCGTTATTCTGGTAGAGGATTTCGATCTCGATGGTCGGCCGGATATCCTATTTCCGAGAGCGAATATGCTCTATCGAAACGTGGGCGACTTTCGTTTCGACCCCCGTCCATTCCTAAAAAACCAAGTTCCGGCGGCGATTGATTCAGCACTGCTGATTGATGTCGATCTCGATGGCGTTCGAGAGTACATCGTGACGACCCGAGGACTGGGTGTGCTTCTCTTCGAGCCCAATCGAAAGTCTGGGCAATTCGACCAAAAGCCGAAAACGATATTCAAGCCCAAAACGCTCTTCAGCGGATTTTCTATGACGGCTGGGGATTTGAATGAGGATGGATTCCCGGACTTGTTTATAGGGCAGAATGTTGAGGCATACGTGCGAGGGTTGCTGCCAGAGCCTATCTTCGATTCGAATGATAGTTTGCCATCCTATTTGTTGGTGAATCAGGGAGGTGGTAAGTTTCGTGAAGTGACAGACAAGTCCGGTGTATCCGAAAAATCCAAACGCCGGGTCCGAACAAGCTCAATTGTGGACCTGGATTTAGATGGTCAAATGGAACTCGTGATGACGAGCAATTTTGCTGGAGTGGATGTTTTTTCTGGGAGCGACGTATCGCTTCTTAAAGATAGCACTTCGGAATGGCTGGAAGAGCCAGAACTCTTTGGCTCGAGTCATGTGATTGCTGACTTTAACCGGGACGGAAGGTTAGACCTGTTTGCAGCGGGTTGGGGCTCTGAGGTGGGTCGTAGAATGAGCATGGCAGGATCACAAAGGGAGGGATTCGAAGACATTGAAGCAAAGCGCGCGATCGTTTCGAAAGGGAGTCGGTTGTGGCTCGGTAAGAACGGAGGCGGTTTTTCGCTATTTGAGGATCAGGATGTCTTCACGCGTGCCGGTTTCGTTTGGGGAAGCACGGACATCGATTTCAATAACGATGGATACCCAGACTTGTATTTGAATAATGGTTATGTTAGCAAATCTACCTCCAAGAATTACGACGAAATATTCTGGAGACATGACGTTTATGACAGCAAGGTGGAAGACAAACGGGAGCTGTCCCTTTTTCTGCGCCTTGAAGGACCTGGAAACTACTTGTCTAAAGATGAAATGAGCTGGTCACCCTTTCAGAAAAACCGTCTTGCAGCGAATTTTGGAGAAGAGGGTTTTGTCGATATCGCATATCTGATGGGTCTCTCTTCGGAAAGGGATGGCAAGGCGACTATTTCTGAAGATTTCAATATGGACGGTAAGCCTGATCTACTGGTGGTGGAGTCGGACTCGGTCGAAAGCCAGATATTCCTTAGGTTTCTGGAGAACAAGATGCGGCAGACTGGAAACTGGGTAGGGGTACAACTGCGCCCTGCGAAAAAGCGGTCTATCGTGGGAGCGACGGTTCGGATTGTGGGAAAAGATTTTACGGCGGTTAAGGCGAAAGTATTCGGACAATCGCGAAACGCTCAAACCTCATCCACACTGCACTTTGGTATCGGTGAGTCGGAGGCGATAGAAGCGATCGAAGTGCATTGGCCAGATGGCGAGAAAACCCGGATGGATTCACCTGCGATTAACGAGTATCACGTGGTGGTTCCCGGCAGTTAAGTTTCGTTTCCTGCCAGGAACCGGACCAAATTGGTGTTCAGCCGGTCAGCCTTCACCCTGTGCTTCTACCAGGAGTATTGCCATCCCAATGTCGTGGTGAGCTTTGTCTTCAATTGGAGCCCATTGAGGTCCTGAAAGATCGGCAACATGACTTCAAGAGCGATTCGGTTGCCCACAGCGTTTCCCTCATTGAAAAAGTAGTTCAACCCGATTGCTGCATCGACGCGTCGGCCGCCATAGTTTTCCGAAAAGGCTGTCGTTACCGTTCTGCGAGAGGGAGCGAACGGGGGATCGAAAGAGAGGTCGGATTGGGTTCCGCTCATCTTTTCGGAATACCGATAAGCGAGTCTTCCTGAGAGACTTAGTTGATCCGTAAGTTTCGACGCGATCCAACTCGAGACTTCGAGGGAGTTGCCCATTCGATAGTCGTGATGATTCGTGTTTAATTGGATGTCTGCTTTGGCTTGCGCGCCATAGGACCAAGATTCCTTTTGACTGAGATAGGTGATTGACGTGTTGAACCCGATGCTGCCGCTTCCCAATTGCATCGGAGCAGGAAGCTGCCGTTGTATGCGTCCACTCGGGCCCGGAACCAAACCGGTTTCTGCCATCGAACCACTGGGGACACTGAAACCGAGACCAAAGTGGGCTTTATCACTAGTGGACTGATAGATTGGCAATAGAGCTCCCAGTTTTAAATCGCCCCATCCACTGCTTTCGGTGGTGAAAGTGGTAGAACCGTCGTTTAATGAAATTAGCGGCGCGGCCATTCCAAAGATCTGGTGATCCATACTGTAATTTAGGTAAGGTAGCATGGCAAAGAGGGTCACCATATCAGTGGGTGCGTACATGACTCCTAGCATCGTCATATCCATTGTCATGCGAGTTGGCGTGACGGTGTAGTTGGCGTTGAATACATCCTGTGAATTGAGGCTTGTTTTACTGCTTCGCATTCCCTCCATCTTCATTCGCATTTGGCGAAAGGAGAGCATCCATTCTCCTGATTTGTGAGTATGGTCTGTCATAACCGTAAAAGGTGCGTGGCTGTCTGGCCTTGCTGACTCGTATTCGTGAGCTTGGGACGACGCTAGAAGCAGCAGACTGGTGACTGCGAAGGTGAATGTGTGACTGTAAATTTTCATTGTACTTAGAAATTTGAATTTTACGCAAGTTGGCCCGCCCTGTATGCATGAGGGTCTCTTTGCGAGTTTGAAAGGCGACGCGAATAGCGATAGGAGGCATGCCATTTGGATGCAGCTAGTCGCGGTCAAGTCGTTAATCTGGCGATAGAAACCAGATTTCTGTTTAGGATAGTGCCAGTCGCTTAGGAGGAGGTAGCTCCAAACTGGTATCAGTATCGTCTATTACAGAAGTTTTTTGGGGGACGTGATCCCACTCCTGTGGAGGGGTTAACAAAAACTTTGCAGTGCTCGGATTAGCTAATAACCACTTGGGGATAACGTTCCAGTATCCTATTTCCTGGTCGTCTGCATTCGTTTTCTGTTCGATGACGTACTGACAAATACCGCAAATCTCTTTTCCTTCCATAGCCGAGCTCAAGGCCTCGGTAAAGTTGTCCGAATTGGAGTCCTCTATCGCCATCGACAACCAGGCAAAGGCTTGGATTGGCACTAAGTGCCATCCATTAGTAAGGCAAATAACGATGATCGCTAGACCGCCTACGACTTTATTCCGAAGCAACATTCGTAAATCGGAAGTAGAAATCTTTGGAGATCCGAAATGTCAACGTTTGATCTTTAGGCAAACGGTTTTCCATTGTGGGCGAAGTGATTTCTTTGCGGTGACTCAAACTGAACGTAGATACGCTCGGGTTTTATCGAGAGGGCGTGCGAAACCGCTTCGGTGAGAGTTCGAGAAAAATGAGGAATTTGTAGGTCGTCCAATCCCAGACTGATGAGGGTGCAGAACGCGCAGTTTCCAGTCGTTCCAGCGAAGCTCATCGAAGGCGAAACCCCGATGCGAACCATCACGTAGTCCTCGGGCTTGCCAAGAAGGCTCGCTATCTGAGTCGAGAGAGTTTTGAGGGTGGATTCGCTTTTTGATGGGGCTAGCGAACCGTTCGTTTCAATATTTAAATAGGGCATTGTAAATTGAGCTTATCGAGCTTTTCCCGTTACCTTAAATCCCGTTATGGAACGGTTCGGATTTTGAAGAGACCCGGTAAAATGCAACTGAAACTGGCCAGCTTTCTTTCCGCTTTCGGGATCGTGAAAATTGAACTCGTACTCGCATCGGGCCCCTGAGTTGGATTGCGGTTTTGCGATTCTGCTCGGTCTTCCCATGACATCGAAAATTTCGTTGAGCGAAGGGAGGGAAGCAGTGGGTACGGAGGTCTTGTCCAGCTCAATGCTCATGGATCGTCTCAATTTGTTGATTTTGGCTTCTCCGATATTCTTGAACATCGACAGAATAGGGTCTGAGCCGATCAGCTCAACAAACGTTTCGTCGATCTCCATGTGCGTCAACAGGCGATCTTTGAAGCGTGTTTTGAACGCCATTGAAAAGGGCTGGTCGTCGGGGGAGCCTAGCTTTTTATTAAAGGTCCATGTCCAGACCTCTTCGCGGTGACCCTGGTGGAGTTTCTCGATGTCTTCAGGACTCGCGCCGCTTAGGAAAACGAAGTCAGCGTCCCTGACGATTGGATCACGAAATCCGAAAACGAGTTTCTGGGAGAATTGGACCGTTACGTTTTGGTCGAATTTCTTTAGCTGGTTCTTGAAATAAAGAAGTCGGAGATAGACACACCCGGACAGCGTAAGCGATAGGGTTATCAGGCAAATCGCAGTGAGCAGTCGCTTCGATTGGAATCTCTGGCTCATAAAGGGTCGGGCTTTTAAAGAATTCTAGAAACTCGAAACAGAAAAAGGTTCAAACTTTGAAAGGGCGAGGACTAAAGGGAATTCGATTGGCCCTCTGCGAGGGTGATTGAATCTACTAGAACGTTAATGTGCCGGGACTTCGTCCTTCGGTACCCTGCCTGATTGTTGTTCGCTGCGCTGTCGCCCTGAATGGATTCGGTGTTGCCACAAGGAGTAGGGCAGTTTGAGCGAAGCGATATCATTTAATTTTAACGGAAGTAATTCTGCTTCCTTAGCTGGACAAATTGGAATCCATCCATTGACTTATTTACGAATAAGGCGTCGAAGATGCCTTGGATTGGCCAGACCTCAAATTCTATGTGTCCTAGATTGACTATCCGATTTGTGACCGAGATCGTTGCTGTTTTAGCGGCGGCCGCGTTTCAGGGCTCGCTTTGGGGGGCAGGCGATTGGGAGGAGGAAGCCCTGCTGCTCTACAATTCTGGATCTCCCGAGATCAACGACCTTAGAGCAAGGAGTACAGGTAACGAGCGGCTAAAGTTGTACGCGAGAGCGTTGGGGCAATTGCACGTCCAACCCATGAGGGAGGAAAATGCGCTCTTGGCGAAGGAGACGTTCGATATCCTTTTTGAGTCGAACCCGAACGATCAAGTGGGAATGGCGTCCGCCTATTACCTAGCAAGAATCACCCATAAGCATCTGGATCAGCCTGACTTGGAGGCAGCGCGTTCTGCTTACCGATACATTTTTGAGTCCTATCCATCGAGGTTTTTTGGGGAGCTGGCCTTTCTGAAGTACCTTCTTATGGAGTTGTACAACGGGGAAGGGGTTCGAAGCGTAACTGATCGTATCGCGAGTTTGGAGATGCTGGGTGATCAGCTAACGATTCCGGATATGATACGAGGTTATCACCGTGCGATTGGAGATGCTTATCTAGGCTACGAATTGTCTGATGAAAAGGCCTACGAGCATTTGAAAGCGGCTTATGAGATTAAGTCCTCGGTACCGGAAACTCAAGTTGAGCTGATGCTTACGGTCGCCGAGCTAGCGGAATTATTCGGCGAAAAAGACGTCGCAATCGCGGCGCTCCAGGATTTTCTTAAGGCCGCCAATGGGGATGATCGCAGGGGCGAAGTTGCTCTCCGAATCGCAGCTCTCAATTCGAAATAGAAACCCACCTGTGCGTCGATTTAGCCTGAGACATTAGTAGGTAAGGTTTCGATACGCTTATGCCCTTTGAGAGAGGAAGCCACTACCCCGCTTCAGCCGGGTCTGGACAAATGAGAATCATCTGGTTTTGTTGCTTTTCCTGATGCCTGAGGCCGAACTACCAAACGAACCTGCCTTCACAATCGTCTCGAATTTTGTCAGAGAGCGAAACGTTCTTTTCGCAATGGCGAATTTCAGCGACTTGTACGTAGACTACTATCTACACCTAAAGGACAACAAGATCGATATGGATCCTCAAGCGGATGACTTGCTCAAAACCACATTGGCCGCTTTTTCTCTCCATTGCGTTTCACGTCCCAGAAACGAAGTGCTGGCCTGGACCATCAATTTTCAGGACCCGCTGCTCAACCTTTTTCTAGGAGGGGATACCGAAGTTGGGTCGGTGGTAGGGCGTGCGTTCACCGAAAATGTTAAGGAGGCGGAAGAGAACGTTTTTTATCAGGAAGTCGCGAAGGGAAACAAGCCAATCCATCGCAGTGTGGTCCCTTTTGCAGGAAACGATCCGTTGGCGGCCGTGGAGGCCTTTTACGCGATGAGTGAGCAGCGGCCCGCCCGTTTCTTCCGGCTTGACTTAGAGACCTTCGCCATCGTCTCTGCCCATCCAGATTACGATGAAGAATGGTTCCGGGATCTGACGGTAGACGATTTGCGTGTCTTATCGGTAACCGAGCAAGTGAACCCCTTGGAGACTCGCCTCGTTAAATGGGAATGTGGCTGTAACCAAAAGCGAATTCTCCAGGCGTTGGAACCAGTATGGTGCCAAAGCCCCGATGAGCTGTTTCTCGGAGAGGAGTTGATCGAAGTGAATTGCCCAAGGTGCGCCGGCAAGTATCGAATCAGCAAAGAGATGATGGAAGCCTACGATGAGGGTCTGAAAGACAAAGGGGAGTAGTTAGGAGCTGGTTTTTGGGATGATGAATGAAGTAGGGCTCGATATTCAGACCGAAGCCAAGTTCGTACGAGCGTGTGATTGAGGAAATGGCGGAAATGCTGGGGGTGAGGTTAGTTTTGATGGGTTGCCTTTGTCGCTTGGCATTGCTGGCACCGTTGGCGATCGAGCGTTTGAAAGAGCCCGACCAGTCGTCTTGCGAGAAGTAGGCCGCGTTGTTTGGGGTCAGCGGGCTTTACATTTTTCGGAGAGAGATATTGGCTGAATAGGTGAGTAAAACTAGTCCTTCGCGAAAGCGTAAACTGCCTCTCCCGATTTTAATGTACGCGGATACGCGTACCTCAGCGGATCAGCTTTATCTGGCAAAGTTCGGCGTTCCGGATGCCTTCATTTCGATGAAAATGGGGGCCAAATCAATCGCGGTGCTAAACCAGCTCGAATTTTCGAGAGGATTGAAGGAATCGGCTTTCAGTACCATTCTGGCTCTGGAGGAATGGATCGAGAAGGCTCGCGCCAAATTTAGGCGGAAGGATGTTGGCATCGCTGAAATTGTTGCGACCTTAGCAGCAGCGTATCGGATTAATGGATTTAGAGTCTCATCGGACTTTCCCGCGTGGCTGGCGTTTCAACTGCAAGGGTTTGGGATGAAAATTGACGCAATGAAAACGTCGATATTTCCAGCCCGAGAAACGAAGACAGAAGAAGAAATTAAATTTCTTCGACAGGGTAACCGTTGTAGCGCGGCGGGAATACGGGCGGCAGAAGAAACTCTGAAAAAGTCCACCATTAATAAGGGCTACCTCTACTTCGAGGGGAAACGGCTGACCTCGGAAAAGCTTAGGGAAGCAATAGAGGTCGCCTGTTTGACCGCGGGTTCGATTCCTATGGATACGATTGCGGCGGGCGGAGACCAGGCTTGTGACCCGCACTGCGCGGGTTCGGGACCGCTCAAAGCGAATGAACTGATTATTGTGGATGTGTTTCCGCGGGTCGCCAAAACGGGATACTTTGGTGACATGACGCGAACCTTTCTAAGGGGAAAGCCTTCTGATGCGCAGCGAGCGCTTGTCGCGGCAGTAAAGGGAGCTCATGGTCAGGCCATTAAACAAGTTCGGACAGGAGTGGACGGAAAGACCATCCATACTTCGGTGCAGAAGTACTTCGAGGACCGTAATTATCCCACCACGCGCAATGAGAGTGGAGCGCAAGGCTTCTTTCATGGGACCGGCCATGGTTTGGGGTTAGAGGTGCATGAGGCGCCGCGAGTCTCAATCGTAAACTATCGTTTGAAGAGAAACTCGGTTATTACGATTGAGCCTGGTTTGTACTACCCAGGTTTAGGTGGCTGCCGGGTGGAAGATGTGGTTGCCGTGACCGACGAGGGACCGAAGAAATTAAGTTCCTATCACTATAATTGGATTGTGGATTAGAAATCTTGTGAAATGCCTGAACTCGCTGAGGTCGCGTACTTCTGCCGCCAATGGGATCCGGGAAAACGGAGATTGGTCCAATCGGTGCAGCTGAATGAAAGAGCTCGATGCTTTCGCGACGTTGATCCAGCGCGATTGGCCCGAAAACTCAAAGGTAAGTGCCTAATTGGGTCGAGAACCCACGGGAAACGGATGCTTTTTCAATTTGAAAAGGAAACCTGGCTAGGGGTTCACCTCGGGATGACGGGAAGCCTCCGAATTCGAACTGAGGATCAGCTTCTTGAGAAACATGATCATCTTGCCCTGAAGATGGACATTGGGTGGCTTGTATTCAATGATCCAAGGCAATTCGGCAAAATAGAGCTTTTCGAGTCGTCAGGTCTCCCCAAGTTTTGGGATGAGTTACCTATGGAAGTAGGATCACCAAAATATGACTACGACTATTTCAATTCGATCATTGAGAAACGAAAGCGAGGGCCGCTGAAAAGTCTTTTACTCGTGCAGGAGTTTTTTCCTGGCGTGGGCAATTGGATGGCGGATGAAATATTGTGGAAGGCTAGGATTAGGCCCGACCGAACTGCGGCATCACTGAGTGGCCCTGAGAAGAAATCGCTTTTTCGCGCCGTCAAATTTGTTTGCGACGGCGCTTTGAAGCACATTGCCCCTGATTATTTCGATCCCCCAAAGTCCTGGCTGTTTCAGCATCGCTGGAAAGCGGGTGGGATTTGTCCCAAAACGGGTGAAGCACTGAGTCGAAGTACGATTGGAGGACGGACCACCTGTTGGTCCGCCAAATGGCAATCTTGAGCTTTCGTTTTTGCCCTAGGGAGCGAGACGATTCAAATTCCAGCCAACGTCATCCGACTTAGAATACAGGAAGCGGTCGTGAATACGATTTTGGCCTCCTTGCCAAAACTCGACCGTCTCGGGAGCAACCCGGAAGCCTCCCCAGAAGGAGGGTAGTGGGACGTCTCCCTTTTTGAATTTCCGTTTCATTTCATCCAGTTTGGCTTCGAGGATAGACCGAGAAGAAATGACGCTGCTTTGGGGTGAAGACCAGGCCCCAATCTGGCTGCCAAAAGGACGGGTGATGAAGTATTTCAGGGACTCGGTTGCTGGAATCTTTGTTGCCGTTCCGGTAACTGCCACTTGTCGATGGATGGAGATCCACGGAAAGAGCAGGGAGACTTTTGCGTTTCCTGCGATTTGCTGGGACTTGCGACTGCCAAAGTTCGTGAAGAAGACGAAGCCTCGTTTATCCAATCCCTTCAGCAATACCGAGCGTTGCCACGGTTGCCCATTTTCGTCGACTGTGGCCAGCGACATGGCATTGGGTTCCACCACCTCCAGTTCTTGAGCTTGGGAAAACCAGGCCTGGAATTGGTCGATGGGATCCTGAGACAGATCCTTCCGGCGCAAACTCTTTCCCGTATAATCCTCTCGAAGTTGGCTGAGGTCTTTTGGCACGAGGATATTTAAGGTAGGAATGGATATAGAGTAAGCTTTGTGCCTCTATTTCTTGAGCCGTTCGAGAGCTTGACTCGCTAGTTCTGAGACCGACTGAAGATTGTTCTGCAAACGTTCCAATTCGCGGTCATCAAATATGTCCGAGTAGGCGGAATTTTTTTGGGATTCCTCCCTAGGGGTTGAGATTGTTTCGGCTCGTTTGGTATCCCTGCTTTGCGGCGGGTTATTGGGATGGACTAGACTGGGGGTGGAATTCGGTTCGATGCGGTCCATTGGTGTGGTTGTCGATGAGTGTTTGTTCGCGCGTTTTCAGGTGCCTAACCTCATCTCATGGAGAAATGCCTCTATCCGCGGGGACCGGAATCTTTTTTGAGATGAAGTGGTATAGGCCTAAAAGGAACGCTTTTCCCTCCTGTGGCAACCGATTTTGAGCAAAATAGAGGATATCCTCTATGGACTTCACGATCTTTGAGTTCAAGCGCCGGTCCTTTTCGGACGATGCTTTTAGCCAAGCGAATCCACTTTCACCTATTGAACTCTTTAACCTGACCCTATGAACCAAGAGCTGCTGACGATCCCCATTGGACCCGAATTAGATGCCACTCTTGGGAAGCTCGCTCAAATGTTGGAGAAGTCTAGGGAGGAGTTGGTGAAGCTCTTGCTAGAGGAAGCAGCGTTTGCCGTCGAAGACACCTATGAAAAGAGTGGCCAGATCTGGGATTCAGTCCGGTTCGATTACGTTCATGGGGGGCGCAGATCTCTAAGAAGGCTGGCTTCAGAAGCGGCGATCGATACGGTTTTGAAGCGTGCGCAGGAAATGAGCAGCGATTCGGATCGCTAGAAGCGGTTTAGCGGCTCTGAAAGATCGAAATCTCGTTGCCAGAGCGACCGAGCAGCATTGCAATAGTTGGATGCTGGTCATTCGGAGAAAGGTAACGCGGAAAAAATCGTACACGGTTTTTATGCTGCCCGGCTACAATGAGGAGTGGCCCACCTCTGAATATGAGCACCAGGAAATTCTAAGGCTGTTCAAGCAGGATCAGCCTTATGACGGAATCCATAACGATTTTTCAGATTACCGAATCGGACCGAAAAAGACCGCTCGATCCTAGGCGGGTTATCGAGGCGAATTTGATATGATATTCCGCTAGTCTTTTGATTGCGCCTGTGTTTCGGAGGAGAAGTTTCCGCTCAGGATTCCTGCTAGAAACAGTTGCAGGGCATGGTAGATCATTAGTGGGAGAATAATGAGGCTTTCTTGAAGATTGCCCGACTGCCCTGCGAATATGACCGAGGCCATGGGAACCCCCGCGGCGAGAGTCTTTTGGGAGCCGCAGAAAAAGGCGGCGATTCTTTGATCGTACTCGATCGAACTTAATGGAGAGGTGACCCAAACGAGAATCGACAAGGCTACGAGGAATAAGGTGGCGATTAGCGAGGCCGCAACGAAAGAGGTCGGACTGAATCCGATCCATACGTTATTTGCAAAGCTATCACAGAATGCCGCGTAGATGATAAATAGGATCAGACCATTATTGAGGCGTTTGAGAAGCCGACTTTGGGCAAAGGGTTGTAGGGGCTTCCATTGCCTTAGAATTTGGCCGAGCGCAATGGGGAGCAAAATGTATAGAGCGATTTTTGCAATGAGTGAGCCGACGGGAGGAAAGGCGCTGTTCGCAGTGGAAAAGAGGGCGAGGCACCATAAGGGTGTCGCGAGAACTCCGATCAGGTTGGAAAACGTCGCGCTAAAAAGGGCGGCCGCAGCGTCTCCATTGCTGTTCGCGGTGAATACCGTTGAGGAGAGAATTGTCGTGGGAAGAACCGACAGGAACAGAAGCCCGGGGCGAATATTCGCTGGAATCCAAGGATCGCAGATGAATACAATCCCGATCATGAGAAGGGGGGAGAGCAGGAAGATCCAACTTTGGCAGAATACGTGCAAACGCAGGTTGACTACGCTGGAAAGCAGCTTTCTCGAATTTAGAGTCAGGCCTTGGAGAAGAAAAATGAGGGCAATCGCAATTTTGGTGGTGAATTCCGCTTTTAGAATGCCGCCGGTCGACCCGAAGCTCGGAAAATAGGCTGCGAGCAGAACCATTAGGAATAGACCTAATGTGAATCCTTGGCTCTTCAGACGGCTAGTCATTACTTGTATTTGGGCTCGTTCGTGGCCATCCCGAGGGGAGGCAATGGGGGGTTCTTAATCGATCGGGGCAATCAGCTGAAAGCTGATGGATATAAGATCGTTGACGACATGCTTGCCCAAAGCCTCGTAGATTTTACCGGAACCATATTTCGAGTTCCAAAGAACCCGGTCGAGATCGAAACTTGCTTGCAGGGCAACGACCTCATCGTTTTTGCCGAGCGTGGCGGGAAAACGAATTCGTTGAGTTTGTCCGCGCAAGGTGAACGAGCCCTCAATATTGTAGTTCGGAACGCCAGGGTGCGATTCAGGGATCGCTTCGGCTGATAAAAGCTCGAAGTGGGAGTGGGGGTACTGGTCAACTAGGAAAAAGTCATCCGTTTGCAGGTGGCCAATCAACATCTGAGCCATACTTGGATCTTCAATGTCCTCACACTCGATACGGGTCATATCGATCACTGCCTTTCCTCCCACGAGCTGGTCTTTATCGAGCTCAAGGGTCGCTTTTTCGAGACCAACGACGCCATTGTGCTGATTTAGCAAGTTTCGACCTGCCCAGCGTACGACGCTTTTCTCAATACTCGCTTCAAATATTCCGCTGAGTGGCTCCGCTTGATATCCATTTCCTTCGATGGGGTAGCCTAGGCTTTCCCAGTTTTCGATACCGCCCCGTAATACCGCCACATGGGTCCATCCATTGGATTGAAGCTTCTCGAAGGCGAGGAGGGCCGCCTCAAATCGATCGCTTTCTCCATAGAGGACGATTTCACGGTTCTTGTCTGGTACGAGAGCCGCGGCTTTTTCGAGAAAATCGATTTCGTAAACACAGGCGTTTACGGCGTCTTTGATATGTCGTTTTTCGAATACCTCGTCCGGCAGGACATCTAGTATGACTGGATCTGGTTGTTCGGGATTGGGTTCTCGTAGTGTGGACGGGTCGACTAGCTTCATTTGAGTTCAGGTTCTGAGAGAGTGCTAATAACTCGATTTCTCTAATTGATTGAAAGTGTAGGGCGGGTCGTTGACCCGCCGATTGGGATGAAGGTCGCCTCAGCGAGACGACCTACATTATAATAGTCAGAAGGAAATGTAACCATATGGAGGTTTGATTGAAACTTATTGGAAACTCACCAAGAGATCAAAAGATCTAAATTGACCTTTGATACGGCATTTTCGGGGGGAGCTACTTGAAGGGTGGGGCGCTCGCTATTCGAGATCAAGGCGCATATCGACGTGGTCGATTCCGGCCTCAACGTAAACGTCGCCTAGACGTTGGAATCCAAACCTCTCGTAAAAGGCGACTGCCTGAATTTGCGATGACAGTTCAACTTGTTTCCATCCTTTTTCACGGGCGGCCTCGACCAGCTTTAAAAGTATCTTCTGCCCAACTCCTTTGGATCGGTGCTCCTTGAGGACTGCCATTCTGCCGATATGTCCGTCTGGCAAGAGGCGGCCGGTACCGATCGGCTTGTCTTCGTCATATGCGATCGCGTGAACGCACTCCGGGTCCCGACCGTCAACTTCTAGACTTGGATCGACACCTTGCTCAGCCACGAAGACTTCGAATCGTATCTGAAGGATACTGGGTTCAAGTGGGCTGAAATGGGTCAGCTCTATGCGGATCATGAATAGATAAAGTCTGGGATATGGTGATTGCTACTGGGACCCATAAAGCGTAAAAAATAGAGTGAGAGGTCGTCCCGATTCCGCTTTAGTATCGCAAGAACCTGAGTTTGCGTTCTCATAAGCGGTTCTCTCTATTCACAAATTGCGAATCCTTCGGTATATTGTCTATAAGAATGTCCCAAGGGAACCTATGATCCCGAGACGGTTTCTTACAAATTAAATGTTTCCCTCCTGGTTACGAATCTTTGCGATCGCATCATTTGGCTCATTGACGTCCTATTCGGTGGAATCGGAGCCGATTGAGGGTCCACCGCTTGTGTTTGCCCATGACTTGGTGGGAGAAGAGCTCCGAGAGGGAAACCGTTTCAAGCTAGCCCCAATTGCCTTTGTGGTGAATTTTGGATACGAGTTCGACTTGGATAGCGATTTTGGCGACTTCCATGCTCGAGGCATCAAGATGCTGGAAATGACTGCCCATGAAATAGAAGCGCTCGAGAAGCTGGAGGAAATCAGCAAAACGAAGGCGTTTACGACCTCTTTTTCTGAAGCCCTGAAAAATCCGATTGTCCGCTCATGGGCGGTAGCGCGAAGACCGATCACTACGGTTGCTCGAATTCCAGGCGGTATCGTCCGCTACCTGCAGGGTAAGTTCTTTGAGGTCAAGCGGGGTTCAGAGAAGTTGGCTGCGAAAACCAAGGAACATCGATTCAGAGGCGAAAATAGTGAGAAAGAGCCAGTTGCGGAAAAGGTTTCAGGCGCGGCGAAAAAAGTAGGCAGCACGACGAAGAAATTGAGTCGGCGGCACTTGGGATTCGATAAGGCCAAGCGAGATTGGTCGAGGCGTTTGAAGGTGGATCCCTACACGACAAACGACTATCTTCAATTTGAGTTGGAACGGATCGCATGGGCATCCACGGTCGGCTCCTTCGCAGGGGAAATCGCCATTCCCTCCAGTTCAGTGCTCTCATACACGCTCCGGGCTCAGGAAATGGTTTGGAGCAAGTCCGAAGTGGAGCTGGAGAGGTTGAACTCAAAAGCCCTGAAGAAGATGGGTGTAGATACGAGTGTTCTCGTTCAATTCGACGATCTTGACCAATATACGCTGACGGAAAAGACAGAGCTAGTCCTCACTTTGGCGGAGATCGAAGTGGATGGCAGGTTAGAGCTCATTCAGCTGTTGCTAGAAGTGGAAACGCGGGAAGAAGCGATGCTGATGGTGGAGATCCTTTCTGCGATTGGGAACTATCACAAGCTGGTGAAGCCGATCGAGGAGGTTGCGATTCGCCGAGGGCTCGCGGTCTGCTATGATGAAGAGGGAACGATGGTGCTCCCTCTGGCTTTGGATTATTTGCATTGGTCACCAGAGATTTCGGAAGTGTTGCTTTCGAATGAGCTCTATGATGAATCGCGATCACTTTGGATTAGCGGAACGGCTTCCGCGATCGCCAAGAGACGACTGGCGACTCACGAATGGAAGCTGAAAGAAAATTGCTTTGATACCTTTGCAGCCCTTCAGAAGGATCTTTGAGATCATTTGCGGTGTCTCAGGAATCATATCGAGCAGTTGTGGCTGAAACTGCGACTTCGACAAATTCCGAGTTGAAAGCATAATTTTCAATTGCCTCGTCCGAGAACCCCTGTATCAAAAGAACGAAACTCAACCCCCTATCGAATTATGTTATCTCGTCGTAAGTTTATTCAATCGTCCGCTTTGGCGGCAAGTGCCTTTGCGATCACGCCCTCATGGGCTAAGGCGGCAAATGGTGATATCCGAGTTGCCGTGGTCGGAGTCAGAGGTCGAGGCAAGAGCTTGATCAAAGATGTATTCCGTACAGAGGGTGCTCGGCTGGTCGCTCTTTGCGACGTTGACACAGCGGAACTCGCAAAACGGGCGGCTGCGGTTGATGAAGAATATGGCGTTACCGTGAGTCAGGAAACCGACTACCGAAAACTACTGGAGCGCAAGGATATTGATGCTGTTGTCCTCACTACGCCCAACCACTGGCACGCGCTTCAGACGATCTGGGGATGTGAGGCCGGAAAGGACGTCTATGTCGAGAAACCGGTGTGCCACACGGTTTGGGAAGGTCGCCAGATGGTCAAAGCGGCCAAAAAGTATGGAAGGATTGTCCAGGCAGGATTCCAGAATCGGTCTGACATTGGACTGAAAGAAGCCTTTCCATGGATTCACGCTGGTAATATTGGCGAAATCAAAATGGTTCGTGGCCTTTGCTACCGCAACCGGGCCAGCATTGGTAAAATCGATTCCCCGCTCGTTCCGCCAAAGAGTGTGGATTACGACACTTGGCTGGGACCAGCGGAGGACCAACCTTTGTACCGACCTGAGCTTCACTACGACTGGCACTGGGACTTCAACACTGGTAATGGAGATCTGGGAAATCAGGGTCCGCACGAGTTGGACCTGATTCGGTGGGTTCTAGGAGATCCCGATCACCCGCAAAAAGTTCAATCGATAGGGGGCCGTTTTGGTTGGAATGATGCAGGCAACACTCCGAACATGGGGATCACGACTTTCGATTGGGGAGATATCCCGGTCCTGTTTGAAGTGCGAAATCTCTGGGTTAAGCCAGAGCTCAACAGCGCCCCCAATTTTAAGGGCAGCCGAGTTGGGGTCATCGTAACTTGCGAAGGAGGAGAATTCCGAGGAGGCCGCGGAGGCGGTATCATTTATGACAACGATGGTAAGAAAATGCAGGCGTTCAAGGGGGATGGAGGTTTCGATCACTTCCCTGCCTTCATCCGCGCGGTAAACAGTCGCAAGGAAAGCGATGTTGCGGCTCATCTGGAGAGTGCTTTTAAGTCAAGTAGTCTAGCCCATTTGGGAAATATTTCCTACCTTCAAGGGGATGAGGCCAATGGAAATGCGACCAAAAAGTTCGTTTCCGGCAATGCCCACTTGAAAGAGGCGCACGAGCGCTTTGACGCCCAGATGAACGAATGGAAAATTGACCAAGCCAAAGAGCTTTGGTCCTTGGGTAAGGAATTGAAATTTGATCCCAAGGCCGAAAAGTTCGTCGGAGGCAAGTCCTACAAGCAGGCGAACAAGCATCTCAAACGAGTCTACCGTTCTGGGTACGAAGTACCTACCATCGCTTAAAGGGAAGCCGTAAGATTTATTGAAGCCGAGTTTGAGATTATCCTCAGGCTCGGTTTTTTTGTATCCATTGAAGTCGGGTAAGAGGCATCGTCTGCCAGGTTCTGAATGGGATAGACAATAAATCCGTTGCGCTCGAACAATGAATGCGGATTAATTCTCCTCAATGTTTACAGGCCTGGTTGAGGAAAAGGGAGAGGTAGTTGGCTTTCACGAGCAGTCGGAGGCGTGGCGGTTGAGGATTCGCGCAAACTTGGTTGCTCAGGATTTAGAGCTAGGTGATAGCGTAGCGGTAAATGGATGCTGCCTTTCGGTTGTTGAAATTAGCAAAACGATTCTCACGTTCGATGTGCTTGAGGAAACGCGGCGGCTGACAAATTTGAGAAATCTGGATCTTGGGTCGAAAGTCAACTTGGAGCGAAGTCTGAGGTTCAATGGTCGCGTCGGAGGACATTTTTTAACGGGCCACATTGATGGAACCGGTAAAATCGTTGAATTGGGGATGCGAGGAAAGGATGTTATTTTGAGAGTCGAGGCTCCAAAAGACTTCGATCGCTACATGGTTTATAAGGGATGCGTTGGCATCGATGGAATTTCTTTGACGGTGGCGGAAGTGGAGGGTCATACGCTGACCGTTTGGCTGATCCCTCATACCTTGCAGGTAACGGCTCTTGGTGAATTGAAAAAGGGCGATACGGTTAATCTGGAGTTCGACTTGCTAGCCAAATATACTGAGAAGATTCTGTCCAAACAGGAAAGATAGATGAAGTCCCGGATTGAAAGTGTCATAGACGAGTTGAAGCGTCTGCGAAAAAATGGGCTCGAGCGCATTTATGTATCGAATGAATCAATACTTGGTTTGAAACAGGCGGCAGGGAGAATTGTAGCGGAAGATTCTGAGAAGGAAATGGAAAATGCGGTTGCTTCAATACCTGATCGAATACGCTCTGCAACGGCGGAAGAATTTGACCGAGTTCTCAAGGAAGAACCGAAAATGGTTAGTAAGACTCCCGGTGATAGAAAAACAACCCTTGGGACACCACCTACGTTCGAGTTGCCGGAAGGGAACAAGCAAAAGCGTTGGGACGCTTTGCGGGAGATCGTTCTTAATTGTCCGAAATGCAACGAGAATAAGCGAGAAGGCTACCAACTCGTGTTTGGAGTAGGTAATTTGGATGCGGATATCTTCTTTTGTGGTGAAGCGCCCGGAGCAGATGAAGAAGAGCAGGGGGAGCCTTTCGTAGGGAAAGCCGGACAGTTGCTCAATAAGATGATTGGCGCGATGGGACTTGCCCGTGAGGAAGTCTACATCGGGAATATCATGAACTGGCGTCCGCAGCTTCCTACAAGAGTCGGCAATCGGCCGCCAACACTCGATGAGATTGGCTTTTGCCTTCCCTATTTAAGGGCTCAGATCGAGATCGTTAAACCAAAGCTGATCGTGGCGCTGGGCGCGACTGCAGCGAAGGGTTTGCTTGGGCCGAACGCATTCCGCAGTTTGAGAGAAGTTAAAGGGGAGTGGAGGGAATTTGATAAAACGCCTTTGCTCGCTACTTATCATCCTTCGTATCTGCTCCGAAACGACAGCAAGCGAGACAAGCGATCGGCGTGGGAAGATCTGCTAAAGGTGATGGAGCGTTGCGGTCTACCCATTAGTGAGCGGCAGCGGGGGTATTTTCTCTGAATCTCAAACGCTTTCCTTAGAGAGTGTCTAATAGCTCGATTTCTTCAACTGAATGAGACTGTAGGGCGGGTCGCTGACCTGCCGATTGAAATGAATGTCGCCTCAGCGAGACGACCTACAATAAGAAATGCAAGCATGTGGGAAATCAATTAAGACTTATGGGACACTCTCTTAGTTTAAATCGGAGGAAGTTAGTTCAGATAGCTTTTGGTTGAGGACGTCTAATGGGACTGGCTTCGCCAGTACTAAATCAACGTTTTTGGAGGTTTCGGCGTCGTCGCTCGTCATGTCACCGAAACCCGTCGCCATGATAATCGGGGTGCGTGAGTTAATGGCTTTGATTTTCGCTGCGAGCTCCTCGCCGCTCATATTCGGCATGGCCCGATCTGTAATAACAAGGTCGAAAGGTTCCTTCTTGAAGGCATCGAGTGCAGCTTCAAAGCAATATAAAGCTCAAAGACTGAGCGGGGGATTCCGCATCTAAAGCGTTTTTTGCCTAGTGGCTGAGGCAAAAAATTGCCGGTATTCTCCGTCAATCCCGGAAGGATTTTAGACAATTGATGTCGATGCGGACGTTGACTCTTGGCAAAAGCGGTACGAGAAAACCAAAATTGAAACCTGAGGATTGCATCAGTCGTCCAATGTGCGGTAGCGTTTCCTACAATAAACCTTAAGCTTACAGAGCCTTTTTTGACAGTATGATTACAGAACAATTGAAAAGAAGACGGTCACTTTCGAATAAACGTGGTTTTACCCTGATAGAGATAATGCTCGTGATCGGGTTGATGGTTCTCCTGGTCGGACTTGTCGTAACGAATGTCGACAATCTCTTCGGGACAAACCAGGCGGAGTTGGTCCGCTTTAAAGTCAAAGAGTCCTTCAAAACGCCTTTGACCAGTTATCGAATACACATGGGCAGTTTCCCCTCGACCCAGCAAGGGTTGAAAGCGCTGGCGGTTCGCCCGGAAGGTGATGGCGGCAGGTGGAGAGGTCCGTACATCGAAGGTGAGGAAAACCTCAAAGATCCCTGGGGCCGTGATCTCCAATACCGGTATCCCGGCACGCACAACACTTCATCGTACGACCTTTACTCACTTGGTCCGGACGGCACAGAGTCGGGCGACGATATTACCAACTGGTAGTCGGTTTTTTGAGGAGGGGTTTAAGTTGGGAGCTTAGTCCGGTTGGCATTCGGCCGGGGCTAGGTTATGATATGAGCAAACAAGCGATGAAAGTTGGAGTTGGTGGTCGTGGTTGGCGTCGCGCGTTTACCCTGATTGAGCTGATGCTTACGATGGCCCTGATCGCTCTTCTGTCGTCGCTGTTTATTTGGAATATCAATGCGCTCTTGAAGCAGGGAGAACTTGAAGCCCTGCAAAACGAACTGTGGGGAGCGGTAGAAAAGGCGAAACAGGCGGCCGTGTTCAGTCGCCAGCCTCATAAGGTCCGCTTTGACGAAAAGCAGCAGGCGTTCATGGTTTCGTCGGGCGGGGAAGAGATCGCTTTCAAGGTGGACACCAGTGGATTTGGGGAAGAAGTCGAAATCGAAGTCTTGTTTAAAATGGTTCTTCCCAGAGATGGCTATCGCTTGGTACGGGGCGAGTTGGTCACCCATCGCGAGATCGAATCCGTAACGTTTTTTCCCGACGGAACCTGCACGCCATTCTCGGTAGATTTGAAAATCGGGGAATATGAAAGTGGATACCAAATCGATCCGTGGACGGGGTCCCAATTGACGGCCCCTGAGGAAGACGCATGAAGGTCCGAACGGAAAGTAAGATGAGGCGAGGCTTTACTATTATCGAGGTAATGCTCGCCCTCGCTTTGTTTGGAGTGGCCGTAACGACCTTTACGGCGGCCTATCTGAATATCATCAACGCCATCGCTGCCATACAGGTCGATCAGGCTTACGAACAAGACTTGTCTATGATCCGGTTAGCCGCTTTTTCGAGCGTGTTAGTCGAAGACGTGGAAGAGGGTGGAGAGGTTTTCACCGGAAGTCATGGTGAGGCGTCTTGGAAAGTTGAGTACGAGCCCACTTTAGTCGCGGACCTATTCCGGGTTCGGCTTCTCATGGAGGTTCTAGACAAGGAAAAAGGCGAGATGAAGGAAGTGGAAGAGGTTCATTATTTGACACGGCCAACTTGGTCGGATCCAGTGGAACGGGCTGAGCTGCGGGCAGAAACAAGGGACCGGCTACTCGCAAAGCAAACCGGCTTGGAATAAGTATGAGTCTGAGAAAGCAGCGAAACCGGTCTCTTTCTTCGAGCAAAGGATTCACTTTGCTCGAGGTGATGTTTGCTGTGTTTATGGGTTCCGCCTTGCTGGTCGCCGCGACCACGTTTGTGTTCGCGCTCGGAGAACTGTGGGGGAAAGGGGCAAACGTTTGGCTATTTCAGAAACACGTACGAGGCGTATCCAGATTTTTGGAGCAGTCCATACAGAAATCCGGATGGAAGGCGCCTGCTGGCGAAGCGCAGACCCCTGTCTATTGGTCAAGTCGTGGAGGTCGGGCCTACGAGAATGAGCAATTGCTGACGTTCGAGCTGGACAAGAGTCCGGGTGTGCTGGTGTGGCCGGAAACGCCTTTGCCGCATGTTGTCTGCTCGCTAGAGCTGGACCGGGAAGATGGGCTCTATTTGCTTTGGCGGTCACGGCTGGAGACAGACTTTGAAGAGGAAGAACCGCGTAAGACGTTAATCTCCCCTTTTGTTACGGATATGAAATACTACTACCTAGATGTTGAGGATGAGGAAGCGGAATGGGAAATTGAAGATGATCCCACTAAGGAAGCGGATGGCCAGTTTCTCTTGCCGCAGCGAATCGAAATAACCTTCGAATACGAGGGCAGAGAAGAGAAACGACAGATCGTGCTGCCTGTCCTCTTCGACGGAGTTCCCTTTTTCTGATGATGGGTCGACTGAGTCAAAACCGATGCCGCTCCAAAAAGGGCTCTATTCTACTGATGGTGCTGGTACTGATTATCGTCGTGAGCTACGTGTTGACAAAATTTGTCGAACGAGCCCAGGTTGAAGTTCAGGGCGAGGGCTACTATGTCGAGCGAACCCGTTTGAGGCTCCAAGCTTGGTCGATGCTCGAGGTTGCGGTTGCGGTACTGGCGGATGTGAAAGCGATCGACAACGCCATTTACGCTCCGGCCCAAGGCTGGGGGGATCCGATTGACTATTCTCAGATTGAGATTCCGGAAGGAATGAATGTGAGGTTCGAGTTCATCGACGAGTCGTCGAAGCTCAGCATCAACGAGCTCGATGAGGGGTCACTCTTTCTGCTGTTCGACGAAATGGACTTTGATTTGGATGTGAGCCAGACGTTGACGAACACGCTTCTAGATTGGATCGACGAGGACGACGATGCCCGAATCGATGGGGCTGAATCGAGAGAGTACAGCACGACCGAATTAGAGATGCATCCGGCCAATGGGCCGCTCCGTTCATTGGATGAGCTTTCCTCGGTGATCGGATTTAAGGACCATTTCTTTGACGAGAATGGATTCCCGAACGACAATTTTAAACGATTGTCCGATGTGGTGACGTACCATCCGGTACTGCAAATGAACGTTAACTCTGCATCTCCGCTCGCTCTCCAGTCCTTGGCGGGCTTAAATGAAATCCAGGTAGAGACCATCCAAGACTATTTGGCCGGTCTTGATGGGGAGTCGGGGACGTCGGATGACAACTACTTCGCCAATGCGGGGGAAATGACCGATGTCATTGGCGAAATCGAGCGCGGTGTTCCCATTACGCAACAAATCAGTGTCTTGACCATTAAAGTGACGGTGCAGGAAAAAGGAAGCTCGTACAGTCTGATTGGAACATTCAGTACAGATACTGAAACCACAGAAAATGGTGAAACCGGGGATCTCGAATATCCGTTCGTTTTCCTTGAGCTTAGGGAAGAGCCCGGTATGAATAACGCCAATCCCACTTGACCGACAAAATTACCGTAGTGCCAGATACACCGACCAACCCAGAAAACGATAGAATGATGACGATGCAGGTCTCTGCGGCGCCAGGCCATATTTTCTTCTGTCGTAGATTGGAAATCCCTGCGGATGTTGAAGATAGCGAACGGGAAAGCTATCTGCAGCTTCAACTGGAAGGCATGTCGCCCTTCCCTTTGGAGCATCTTCAGTTCGGGTTTTACGTCGATAGCGCCAAGCGGTACGCGTTTATATATTCTGGATACAGACGATCGTTCGACAATGCTGAGATGTCTGAATGGTCCAAGCAGGAAGTGGTGATTCCTGAATTTAGTGTAGGAGTTCTGGCTGGAAAAGGCGAAGAAGGGTCTCCTCTGTTGCTGGTTTCCGATTCGTCAATCAGCTACTTCGAGTTCGACGACCTGTCGGAAATACCGTGCTACTTTGAGTCCTTTCCCAGGAATTCAGGTGAAGATGGAGCCGTTCGACCCGCCAGCGAGGATTTGGAGGATGTGACTGAGCGCCTAAAAAGCCGCATTGGTGAAGAATGTCTGCGTATCTGGAATGCGATTACAAAGATCACGATTGAACAGAAAAAATTTGAGCTTCAGGCTATGGAAGCGGGGAAGCTGATAACGGTTCAGGTCGAGCGTGAGGTTCTTTGGGATATGGATCTGCGAGATCCCGAGAGCGTCGAGCAAGCCAAACAGGAGGAGCAGCGAAATGTGCTCATATGGAGAGTGGTTCTTGGAGTCGCTGCCGCTCTCGCTCTGCTGTTATTTGGAGAGCTGTTGTGGTTTGGAGAGCGCGCCTACCTGAATTTGCGCCAAGATTGGAATGCTGAGCAGTCTCCTATTGTGGAACGCATCATTTCCCAGCAAACAACCATCAATGAACTATTGAGTTTTCAGGACTCAGACTTGGTGCCGTTCGACATGCTGGTGGCTATACAGCCATTCTTGACGGATGCGGTCTGGTTTACGAAAGTCGAAACCAATGGAACCAATAGCCTCAAGGTCTTTGCCAATGCGACGAGCAATGGACAGGTTAATCAGTTTAAGGCTAGGTTAGAGCGTTTTGTTAAAATCGATACCGTGGAGCTGGAAAATATCCAGAGCCGCCCCGGTGGAGCGACGTTTACAGCGTTTCTCAATTTTAAGACCGGATCCTTTTCAAGTAGAAGTGTGAGTGAGGAGGTCGCGAACAATGGCTAGCTCAAATATCAAGAACGACTTCCAGTATTGGGTCGCCTTTTTACGCGTACGTTTTTTCCGGCTTTCGATGCGGGAAAAAGTGCTGACTGTTTTATTTGTCGGGGCTTTGCTAGGAGTATGGTTTTCGTTCCAAATCGAAAGGCACGGCACGGCTCGTTTTGATATTAGAGTCGCTAACAGTGCGGCTGAAAGCCAGGGGGATTATCTGGCGCAGCAAGCGATTACGGAAGAGGAGTACAACAGTTTAATCCAGGATATCAATTTAGGCGAACTTCCCTCGGTGAATGAGGTCAATGCTCGTATTGACGATCTCATCCGAAAGTACGGTTTTGGAGATTTCAAAATCAATTCTCCCAAGTCGAGTGCTGGCAATCCGCTGACCTTTCACACCTTTACCATCGATCTCGGGAAAGCGAACTACAATCGGCTCATCGAATTCACGAATGATATCAAAACGAATTTACCTTACGTCAGTCTGCGTCAAATTACGATTCAAGCGCAGCGGCGGACACCGGAATTTCTCGATGTGAAGCTTGAATTGAAATCCATCGAATACACACCATGAATTATTGGATACGAAAAGCGAATTTTGTCACCTTGTCACTTTTGTTTACTTGGGGAACGCTATCCCCATTCGGACAGGCGCAAAACGCAAATGCCCCTGTCGTAAATGCGGCGGAAGACGATCCGGTGAGAATCCTCTGGCGAGGTGAGCCGCTGGTAAGTGTTCTCCATTCCCTGGAGACCTTGACGGGGAGGTCTGTTATCCGTCCTCAAGCGTTGCCGACTCCGGAGTTCACCTTCGACAGTCGCGGAGATATGACGCTTGATGAGGCCATTCTCGCAATTGAAAGCTTGCTGAGCATTAATGGGATTGGGGTGACTCCTCTTGGGGACAAATTCCTCAAGGTAGTATCCATCAACACAATTCGGACCGAAGCTCCTGAGTTGGAAGTGGAAACGCTTTTAGATCGCCAGCCGAGCGGGAAGGTAGTGAGCAAGCTGTTTCGATTGCAGTATCTGGATTCCCAGACGTTCCAGTCTCAAATACAGCAATTCCTGAGTCCGGGTTTCAGCACGATTATTCCGTTTCAGAATTCCAATGCGGTGCTGGTGACGGATACGATTAGCAATCTTCAGCGGTTGGAATATGTGGTTTCGGAGGTAGACAAGCCGAGCCGTCTCAATGTGAAGACGGAGTTTTACACTTTGCAGTACGCTCAAGCCAGTGAAGTGGCGGAGCAGATACAGAGCTTGATTGATGCTGCGAGGGCAAATTTCGGGGAACAGTCAAATTCCGGACCGAATGCCAACAGTCGAAACCAAACCAGGGGAGGTCAAAATGCCGGTGGGGATCAGCCAGCTCGTCCTACGGTAAATGCAGTGCCGGCGGGTGAAGGTGCCATTCCTAGTCAAATCCTTTTTGGATCGAATACGGCGATCGCTTCTGACGATCGTACGAATCAGATTATCATTATGACGGAGCCTTCGAATATCGTGTTTTTCGACGAAATAATCGAAAAGCTGGATATCAAGTCTGACCCTGCCACTCGTATCGAGGTTATCATCCTAAACCACGCTCAAGCAACGGAAGTCGCGGGACTGTTAAGCAGTTTTGTCAGTGGCTCCACCTCCGCAGAAACCGGTGACCGGTCTCAGGCCAACGCTAATCAAAACACGCAGCAACAAAACCAGAGAGGCAACCAGAGCGTAAGCCAGAATGGTCGTCAACTGTTGCAGCAAAATCAGCCTTTGCAGCAGCAAGTAAGGAACGCCGTCAATGCGACTTTGGAAGAGCGAGACAGTCAGTTCAGCGAATTCATGACGATCGAGGCAGACGAGCGAAGCAACTCGCTGATTATATCAGGAACTCGAAGCGATCTGGACTTGATGACAGAGCTGATTGCGAAAATCGATGTATTGCTCCCACAGGTACGGATTGAAGTGATCATTGCTGAAGTGAACCTAGACAAAGATTCGAATCGAGGCATGGATCAGATCACGGGCTCCTATGTCCAAAACGAAGCGGCGGGTGAACCGAATATTACGAATTTACAGGGCCTAGATGTTTTGGGGATCGGGGCAAACAACGTGTCGCTCAATTTGGATGCGACGACCGGTATAATCTCTAATCTGAGTTTCGATGCGATTCTATCTGCTGCTCAAACGAATAGCAATGTCCGCATCCTTTCAATACCGACGCTGTTGACGACACACAATCAGGAAGCGACGTTTACGGTAGGTCAGCAGCGTCCGATTGTTACGGGTACGACAACCGACAATACGCTGAGTACGTCAGTGCGTGAGACGGTTCAATACCAGGACATCGCCATTGAGTTGAAAGTGAAACCGCTAATCGGTCCCAATGACATCATTCAGCTGGAGATCGATCAATCGGTAAACGATATTGATGGATCAGTAGAAATTAATGGGAACCAGCAGCCCATTATTGGCCGGCGCCAAATGGTTTCATTTGTGAGTGTTAAAAGCAACGGTTTGGTGGTGCTGGGCGGTATGCAGCGAAGCAAGGAAACGAAGACCCTCAACAAGATGGCAGTACTTGGCGATATCCCCGTTTTGGGAAATGTGTTTCGTAGCAGGGGAATCGATTATGAAAAAAGAGAGCTTCTCGTGTTTATCCGTCCCAAAGTCATTCGCGATTCCGATGAGGCCGATCTAGATGCGCGGGAAAAGATGCTGGGCCATCCAATGGACAGTAAGCTTGGAGAGTTTTTAGATGAAGGCCGATTTGACCTTACCAAAGACTTAACGAAAGATTCGAATTCCAAAAAGAAAGAGTCGAAAGATTCCGTTGCCAGAAAACCTTATAAGCGGTAAGGGTTTGATAATGAACATGGCGGTAAAAGTAGGGGTCTTGCTAGCTTTCCTTTCTTTGGGGGGATTGGTCCATGCACAGGAAAGTGAACCAAGGTCACCCTTTGCCCCGCCGTCGGCTAAAAAGCCCGTCGCCGCTCCCCCGAAAGCAACACCGGCAACCGCATTGGATTCTATTGAATTTCGAGGCATTATCGAAATTGGCGGGACTGCTTGGGTAAGTGTTTACGATCCCAAAACCAAGAAGAGTTATCGGCTCACCAAGGACGAATTGGGAGAGGACGGGTTCAGCTTGGTTAATTACGATACCGGGGGGAAACCGGGGGAAGAGACGATCGTGATTCGGCAGAACGGACTAACCAAGCAGTTGAGTCTCAAAGACGCCGACATCATCACTCTCAAAGAAACGCCTCGGCAGTCTCCACAGCGGGCGGCCGAGAATGTGCAGCCAACTCCTGCCGCTCAGGTGAGGAGGCCGGCGCCGAATGGAAATCAGAACATGGAAGCGGCTAGTGATGAAGAGGTTCGCGAACGAATGCAGCGAGTCGCCGAAGAAATCCGCCGCCGCCGGGCGCTCCGCAGCAACATTATCAATGACGGAAACCAGTGATGATGGTTGCTGAACTAAGTTTTTTGGATACACTCGAGCTGAGCCAGGATCAACTGACTGAGTTGGAGGGATCGAGACGCTCGGAACGACTTGAGCAGCTCGCCGAGTGGAAAAACAGGAATTTGAGCGAAATGGTTGATTGGCTGGGGGATCAGACCGGAATGGCGGTTGTTTCCCAAGATCATTTTGATCTTGATCGATTAAGTTCGATTCCACTTCGAATCTTGCATGAATTTCATTGCGTTCCGATCAAACCATTGGATGGGGAGTGGGAAGAGGACCAATTAGCCCTCGCGACCGGCTGGCCGGTTGAGGGCATTATGGACGACTGGGTGTACGCGACCTGCGGTCAGCGGCCCATTTGGAGACTGGCCAATCCGGACCGTATTTCCAAATTCATTACCCAAAATTTAGGGGTCGGCGCTGAAAGTTTGGACGAGTCGTTTGATATCGATGATGACCTTGTATCTGCTGAAGTTGCTGAAGAAGAGGATGAGGACGCGGCAATCATTCGCTTTGTCAACGAGGTGTTTCATCAAGCGGTTGAAGATGGAGCGACTGACATCCATTTCGAGCCGATGGAAGACGAGCTTCGTATTCGCTATCGGATTGATGGGTTGCTTGTTTCAGTTCCCGTACCTGACAACCTTAGAAAATTCCAGGACGCGATCGTCTCTCGACTGAAGATTATGGCGAAGCTCAATATTTCTGAGCGTCGCCTTCCTCAGGATGGAAGAATCAATTTGAAAACGGCGGATACAACTTTGGACATCCGTTTGTCAACCATGCCGGTGATGTATGGGGAAAGCATAAGTTTGCGTTTGTTGAACAAAAAGAGCTCTCCTCTGAGCCTTCAGCAACTTGGCATGTCGGATGCGGATCAGCAGAAAGTGGACCGCGTGCTTGGATTGCCGCACGGCATTATTTTGGTTACGGGTCCAACGGGCTCTGGCAAGTCGACATCGCTCAACGCGTTTATTCGAAAAATCAATTCCGAAGACCGTCGCATTATCACGGTTGAGGATCCAATTGAGTACGAGGTTCCGGGGGTGAATCAAATTCAAGTCAAACAAGAGATTGGATTTGGGTTTGCCGAAGCGTTGAGGCATGTCTTGAGACAAGACCCAAACGTCATTATGGTGGGGGAGATTCGCGACCGGGAAACGGCAGATATCGCAATTCGGGCATCTCTAACGGGTCACCTTGTTTTCAGCACGCTCCATACGAATGACTCAGCAGGGGCAATCACGCGATTGACGGATATGGGGATCGAGCCATTTCTCATCGCATCCGGTGTGGAGCTCGTTATCGCGCAGAGGCTTTTGCGTCGGCTTTGTCAGGATTGCTATGAATTGAAACCGTTTGAACGAACCGTTGTGCTGGATTCCCTTCGCGTATTGGATATGCCTGAGTCGGCCATGGATGGCGTTGTCGAATTGCCCGTGGCAAGGGGTTGTGAGCGGTGCCGGAATATTGGGTACAAGGGCAGAATTGGGATATATGAAATCCTCAGAGTTACGGAGGCGTTGCATGACCCTATCGTGAACCGTGAGGCTGCACCGCTGATGCGTGAAATTGGTCGTAAAGGTGGTTTGGTCACATTGGGAGAGTCCGGGTGGAATCTAGCCCTGAAGAATCTGACTACTTTGGACGAAGTCGTACGCACGATTTCCGTTAAAGAAGGGTGACCTAAGGTAAGAACTAAGATTTAGGATTGAAGAAGTTTGTTTTTTGTAATTACGGGATTACCAATAAGCGTATTTTAAAAATCTTCATTCATCAATCTGCATTCTTCATTTAATCAATGCCAAGTTTCACCTATAGCGCTAAAGATCTAAGCGGCGAGTCTGTTAGAGGTTCGATCGATGCGGTGAATCGAAAGGTTGCGCTGCAGAAATTGGCCGCTCAGAAGCTTAGGCCGTTGTCGGTAAATGAGGCGAATGAATCGCGAGCGGGAAAAGGAGGCTTATCCGGTTTTAGCTCATTGTTTAGCTCGAGTAGCGCCAAGCCAAAGGTGAAGGCGCTAAACCGAAGTGTGGCTCTCCCGTTTTTGACCGGCATTCGGGAGTTGCTTAATTGTGGTATTCAGTCTGCGGATGCGTTGAGGATGATGAGTGCACGTTTGAGTGATCCTCGACAGAAACTATTGGCTACGAACCTTTGGGATGAGCTACGTCAGGGTCGTTCCCTGTCGGAGGCCTTTAGGAAACAGCCAAAAGTCTTTCATGAAAGTGTTGTCAGTCTGGTTGAAGCAGGTGAGGCGACAGGAAATCTTAAGAATGTGCTTACGCGAATTGTGGAAAGCATGGAGGAGCAAAAAGCGATTCGGGGCAAGCTCGTTGCCGCTTTGTCCTATCCTTGCTTTTTGATACTTGTCGCTATCGGACTAGTGTTTCTTTTCCTCTTCAGTTTGCTTCCCCGTATTGAAGGGTTGCTCGCGTCTTTGGGAGGCAATTTGCCGGCATCGACGAAGATTCTGATCGCAACTGCGGATGGGCTTCTCAACTACGGTTGGATCGCGGCAATAGGAATTGCCCTTGTCGTTGCACTGCTCGTTTCCTGGCGCAAGTCCCCGACGGGACGTTTCAAATTCGACGCCTTTCTTCTCCGCATTCCAGGAGCAGGGCGAATCGTGAGGGATACTCAAATCCTGCAATTCACGCAAACGCTTTCCCTATTGTTGGAAAACGGGATCATAATGGTTCAAGCTTTGGCCATGGCGGAGCGGTCGCTTTCAAACTATTCCATGCGCAGCGCTTTTTCTGAAGCGCGTACCAAGGTGGTCGAAGGGGTTGCCCTTTCGACCGCATTCAAGTCGACTGGCTATTTCGAAGATATGGCTCTTGACGTATTTACGGTGGGAGAAAACACGGGGGATGTCGTACCAGGGCTTAGACAGATGTCTCGCCAGTATTCAGAGATGATAGACAAGTTTGTTAAAACGCTTCTTGGATTTGTCTCAACGGGCGTATTGCTAGGCGTATTTGCGATGGTTGGGATGATCGCGTTTGGGATTATCTCTGCGGTATTTCAGCTTTCCAGCTCGCTTTCGGCAGGGTAGTCGAAGGCGGGCGAATCAAGTTAGCGTTAGGCGGGGCGTTTTTTGGTGAGTACTACCGCGTCATGGTGATCGACGATTCCTCTTTCGACGTAGTCGATGATGGTGAAATATCGTGACCAGCTTTCCATGACGTACTGCTTGGTATGGTGAGCGTCTTGATAGAACTGGGGCAAGCCGTCCTTCTTGAAGAATCGTCGTTTTGAGTCGTTGAAAACGAATCCGCTCTTCATGTCTACCTCCCGGGAATGGAGTTCTCGATGATAGTCACCATGGACTGAAGCAATTAGGATCCCGCCGGGCCGAAGCAGGCGGCTCATTTCTTCCAGCCATTGGTCTTGGCGGCGTTCATCGAGATGGGTGAAAACAGAAATCGAGAATATCAGATCAAGCGATTCCCTATCGAAATGTGTAGGAGGGTTGGAATCTATATGCTCAAACCGAGCACCAGGAAGATGCTTCTGGCACCAGTGAATCGCGGCGGAATCGATATCAATGCCCCAAATATTCGTTTGATCGCGGTTTGGTATATTCCTTAGGACGCGACCAGTTCCACATCCGAAATCGAGTATGTTTTCAAAACCATCAATCGGACGATTGATATTGGCCAGAATCTTCTCGATACTTTTCCAAGACAGTTTTCCCACTTCGATATAGCCATAAGGTTCGGTCGATCCGTGTACTCGATATCTGAGTCTTGGAGATGGAATCGCGGGAATCTTTTCGTTTTTCGTTCCTAGCTTTTCAGCTAGACCTAGAAAAAGAAATCTAAATTGGAGAGCCAAATAGCTAATCATTTGTTTAGTTGGAATCCTTCCGGGCGTTGATCAAAATAATCTTGTGGTTAAAGGAATCGCGCAATGGCTTCTTAGCTGTCGATTCAGTTTTTGGAAATACACCTTAATGTCACCAACAATTAGAATAGCTATCCGGTTCTTGCTCGCCAAAAAACGCTCGATGCTGATGAGCCTGGCGGGAATTGTTTTTGGAGTGGGCTTTTTCATTTCTACCCAAGCCCAACTGAGCGGTTATCAGGAGCTGTTTATTGAAACGATCCTCGGAACCGATGGAGCGATTAGAATCGAAGACCGCATCCAGGACGCGAATGTCTTTGTGGCCGCTTCCACAACGAAAAACACCAGCACGAATTTCTTCATCACCGACAAAAACAACCGGCGTTTTGTCGAGGGCATCGAGCACCCTGATAACGTAATTGAAGCCATCAGTGAATTGGAAAACTTCGAAGCAGCATCTCCTGTTATCAAAGGGAGCATTCAGTTGCAGAGTCCTCTCCGAAAAGACAACGGCCAGGTTTACGGGATAATGGTTGACGAGCATATCGCGGTTTCCGCCCTTGAGGATCAGATCCAGTTGGGGTCAATCGAGGATTTCAGGGGCGCGCCTATGGGAATCATCATGGGGCACAAAATGGCGGCGCGGCTGGATGTGACGGTAGGTGACTCGATTATCATTCGGGCGGTGGATCAGCAGCGAAGGTATAAAATCTCTGCGATTTTCGAGACCGGGGTATCCGACATCGACAAGACGCGGGTGTTTATGCACCTGAGCGCGGCCCGGTCATTGTTGAAGAAGCCGCACGGTGTCAGCTTCATTCAGGTGAGTATTTACGACAGGGATCATGCCATGGTGGATGCGGAGGCGATCGAGCGGGTTGCTAAACATTTCTCCGCTCCCTGGCAGGAGAGGGAAAAATCATGGATGCAGCTTTTTAAGACCCTGCAGATTTCGGCAGCGATTACTGTCTCGACGATCATCATCATTTCAGGACTGGGCATGTTTAGCACGTTGTTCATGATTGTCATGGATAAGACCCGAGAGATCGCTATTCTCCGCTCTATGGGCTACACCCGTAATGATATTTCGAATATCTTTCTTTGGCAGGGGGTGATTGTTCTCATTTGCGGCACGATTCTCGGTTGTGGAATGGGTTACCTGATAACCTTTGCTATTTCCTATCTGCCCATGCCCCTCTCAGGAATTTTTGCTACAGAGTACTTTGTGGTCAATTCGACCGTATGGCACTATGTTCAAGCGGTGATCGCGGCGATTATTATTGTGATGATTGCCAGTTTCGCTCCTTCCCGGAGAGCGGGGAAACTTGTGCCGGGAGACGTGATTAGGGGAACGGCGACATGAGTGAGATTGATGCGGAAGGGCAAAAGGAGGTCGCTCTGGAATGCCGGGAGCTCCACAAGCGCTTGGGGGAGGGCGAAACCCAAGTGCATGTGCTGCGAGGAGTGAACTTGAAGCTCTATCGTGGCGAGGTTTCAGCGATTGTGGGGCCCTCGGGTTGTGGGAAGAGCACTCTGCTTTACCTTTTAGGACTACTGGATTTGCAGGATTCAGGCTCTATTTTGATTCAAGGGGAGGAAGTTCCGCCAAACAATGATGGAGAACACACGCGTATCCGTGGAGAAAACATCGGATTCGTATTCCAGTTTCACTTCCTCTTGCCCGAATTCAGCGCAGCGGAAAACGTGATGCTGCCGATGCGGAAGCTAGGACGGCTCAGTCCGAAAGAAATGGAATCGCGTGCCTGTGCTCTCTTAAAGGAAGTCGGGCTTGGCGACAAAACGCACCGCTTACCGTCTCAGCTTTCTGGAGGCGAACAGCAGAGGGTTGCAATTGCCCGGTCATTGGCCAATACTCCGGGTGTGTTGCTCGCGGACGAGCCGACAGGCAACTTGGATGTCAAAAACTCGCTAATGGTATTCGAGTCGCTAACTCGTCTTGCAAAAGAGAAGGGTCAAGCTGTCCTGATTGTCACTCACAATCCCGATTTGGCCGAGAAGTGCGATCGGATTTTGAGGATGCAGGACGGACAGTTCATCTGATCTATCGAATCCTGTGCAGCGGGCAGCAGGATCTGAGAGATTCGGTCCAACCATTGGCTTGCCATTAGATTTTCAGTTCCGATTCAAAGGCCGTTCTAATAACTTCCAACACCGGAGCGGCAACCCGCTAAATTTTATTTGCTATTTAAACAGGCTTTCCTTCACTCCCGAACTTGAAACTGACCATCCTCCGAACAGTGAGTTCCGAAAATTCCCGCAAATCATTTATTCTAAGATCGCTGGCTGCTATCTCAGGATTAGCTGCCCTGCCAACACTGCTAAGTCGAAAGCGGTCCAAACCATCGAATCCAGATAAAGTCGCGATCGCCTTCAATCTGCGAAGCGATCCTAACGCAATTTCGAGAAGCGAATCGGGATCAGTCTAGACCGCTTCTATTTAAAATAGAGCGACAACGAATATCACGTCATGTCAAAAGTGTTTCCAAAGTGGTCTAACGCGCTGCCTTTAAAGATAATTGTCTTTCTTTTTATCTTAGCGGCGGCCGTTGTTTCCGGAGTAACTTATTACGCAACTCCAAACTACACGCGTGTCGGCTACCAGCCCGCGCAGCCCGTTCCCTACGATCACAGTTTTCATGTGGGCGAACTGGGATTGGATTGCCGTTACTGCCACAGCAAGGTTGAGGAGTCAGGACATGCGAACATTCCGTCCGCTAGCACCTGTATGTCCTGCCACAGCCAGATAAAGACAGACAGCGAATTGCTTGAGCCGATTAGAGCGAGCTATGCATCTGGAGATCCAGTTCCTTGGGTTCGTGTCCACGAAACGCCGGACTATGTTTATTTCAACCACTCGGTTCACGTAAACCGTGGCGTCTCCTGTGTGGCATGCCATGGCAAGGTGAATGAGATGGAAGTCGTGACCCATGACCAGTCCCTTAGCATGGGCTGGTGTTTGGACTGTCACCGAAATCCAGAAGAGCATATTCGTCCTGTCGACCTGGTTACCGATCTTGATTGGGTGCATCCAGGCGGCGAGAAAGGCCAGATCGAAGACGGCATGAAGTTCGTCGAAGAGTGGAACATTAACCCTCCTCAAAGTTGCTCAGGCTGCCACCGATGAAACCGATTAATTCCACACCCTCCACCAAGGCAGAGCAAACGGGGCCTCGCTACTGGCGAAGCCTTGACGAATTGTCCCAGTCTCCTGAATTCATCGAGCAAGTGCATCGTGAATTTGGTCCCGAGGCATCTGAGATGAACGAGGTCGACCGCCGTCACTTCTTCAAGATAATGGCCGCATCCTTCGCCTTAGGCGGAGTCGGCTTTACCGGATGCCGTCGTCCCGAATCCCATATTTTACCGCACTCGAAGGCTCCCGAGTACCAGGTGCCAGGCCAGCCGCTTTACTATGCGTCCCAATTTTCTCTACGAGGTGAAGGGATACCTTTGCTCGTCGAGACGCACGCGGGCCGTCCCACGAAAATCGAGGGCAACTATGATTACAAAGGCTACAGTGGGGGAACCAGTCTTAAAGCTCAGGCGTCATTGCTCGAGCTCTACGATCCTGATCGCTCGACCCGCTATACCAAAGACGGCGCTAATCTTTCCAAAGAGGAGGCGCTCGATACTCTCAAGAATCTCAATGGAGCGTTCGGCGCTTCTAAAGGAAAAGGCGTTGCCGTTTTAACGGAAAAGTCCTCTTCACCGACTCGCCTCCGCCTTAAGAAGGCATTCCTCAAGGCCTATCCCAATGCGATTTGGTCAGAGTACGAGCCGGTTGCGACAGAAAACTCCAAGGAAGCTGCGGCTTTAATCGCGGGGGCTAACCTCGAGCCGAAGTACGACCTTACGGACGCAGAACGCATTCTCAGTGTTGAGGGGGATTTTCTGGGAGACAATCCAGGGAGTATTAGTCTGAGCAAGCAGTTCGCCGATGGCCGACGGGTGCGGTCGGCGGAAGATCAGATGAACCGGCTGTATGTTGCCGAAAGTGGTTTCAGCCTAACCGGTGCGATGGCGGATCACCGCAAGCGACTCGCAAGCAGCCACATGACGGCTTTGCTCGCGGCGGCTGCCCTCGAAATCAATCTCGGAGTGGAAGGCGAAGCGCTTCAGCCGATTTTTGAGAAACTTTCTAGTGGGCTCGATTCGGATACGAAAGAATGGATCAGCAAAGCCATGGCCGATCTGGACCACTTCCAAGGCAAAAGCCTGGTCTACGCAGGCCCGCAATTGAGCAAGGAAGCTCAGGGGATCGCGTTGCTGATCAACGAGAAACTTGGAAATCTGGGCAAAACGCTCAAGCTGGTAGAAGTCGAAGCGGACAAATCAGCAAGCATCCAAGAACTGAGCGAGGCAATCGACTCCGGTTCAATCGAAACGTTGATCATCTCTGGCGGCAATCCTGTCTACAACGCGCCCGCTGATCTTGATTTTGGTTCCAAGCTAGGTAAGGTCGGATCGGTTCTCCGATTGGGTTATTACGACGATGAAACGTCGGAGAAATCCAATTACCACTTCGTTCAGTCCCACTATCTGGAGTCATGGGGGGATGGCCGTACTTATAATGGTGATATCCTCACTCAGCAGCCAATGATCTTGCCTCTGTTCGATGGCATCTCGGAAATTGAGATGCTCGGGCGATTGGTTGGTGAAGAGAACGTTGATGGGCACAGTCTTGTCTACGAAACGTTTCAGAATGTTGGTTCCAAAGGAAAGCGGGCCTTCGACAAGTTTCTCCATGACGGTTTCCTGAGCGATTCGGGTTTCAAGGTGAACCGGTCCCTGATCTCAGGAATGAAACTGGCGGATGTTCTCGAAAACGCCGAGGCTCCGGCATCTCCAACAGGAAAAGACAATTTAGAAGTCGTTTTCTCGGTAGACTCTTGCGTCGATGATGGACGGTATGCGAACAACGGATGGCTGCAAGAGTGTCCGGATCCCATGACAAAGATGACGTGGGACAACGCTATCTACGTGAGCCCGCGACTAGCCAATGAGCTGGACATCGTGGCACCGGATTCATTGCTGCAAATTACCCGCAAGAATCCAAACGTGGTAAAAGATGGACGGTCATATTCTCCCGTGGGCAAAGTTTCATTGGGAGGCCGCGAGGTTACAGGAGGTATTCAGATCCTTCCGGGCCTAGATAATTACTCGATCATTCTTCCTCTTGGCTACGGTCGCACCCGCACGGGTAGAGTGGGTATCAATTCGGGCTACAATTCCTACTCTATTCGGACATCGGATACTGCTCACTTCGCTTCCGGAGCTTCGATCGAGCTTACCGGTGAGGTTATCCAGCTAGCGAATACGCAAGAGCACTGGTCGATGGAAGGACGGGCAATCATCCGCGAGTCCAATCTCGACGACTACGCGTCGGATCCACATTGGGTGGACCAGATGGGCATGGAAAGCCACTCTCCGCCCGTACTCGGGAAGGACAAGGGCATGTCTGTGCAGGAGCGTTCGATGTCGACTCCTCGTGGAGGGTCCGCCTACGAGCATCCCGACTACACCGGTATCCACCAGTGGGGGATGTCGATCGACTTGAACGTCTGTTCCGGTTGTAATGCCTGTGTCGTTGCCTGCCAAAGCGAAAATAATATTCCAATCGTAGGGAGAGACCAAGTACGTCGCGGTCGTGAAATGCACTGGATCCGATTGGATCGCTACTTCTCTTCAGGTGACGTCAAACTCGATAAGGACGGAAACCCCATTTTAGACAGCCATGGAGAAACGCAGCTTGATCTAGCAGCGATTCCGGAGGATCCGCAAGTTTCGCTTCAACCAATTGGCTGTATGCATTGCGAAACAGCGCCTTGCGAAACGGTATGCCCAGTCAATGCGACAGTACACGATGAAGACGGCCTCAATACGATGGCTTACAATCGCTGTATTGGAACTCGCTACTGTGCGAACAACTGTCCGTACAAAGTGCGTCGCTTCAATTTCATGGATTACCAGCAGCGTCCATTGGACCGTTTGTATGAGGGTCCGCTAGCGCCAAAGGGAATGCCGGAGCTAGTCCAGATGGCCCAGAATCCAGATGTTTCGGTTCGCATGCGTGGTGTGATGGAAAAGTGTACCTATTGCGTGCAGCGCATCCAGCAAGCCAAGATCGCCCAGAAAGTAAAAGCCAAGGACAGCAACGAAATTCGGATTCCTGACGGAACGATCAAGGTAGCCTGTCAGCAGGTCTGTCCGATGGATGCGATTGAATTTGGGGACGTTAGCGATCCCAACAGCAAGGTTTCTGAGCTGCAGGCTAACGAGCGAAATTACGCAGTTCTTGGATACACGAATGCGCGACCTCGCACGACCTATCTTGCTAAACTGCGAAACCCGAACCCAGACATGCCGGATTACTACGATCAACCGTTAACTAAGGTGGAGTACAAGGCGACGAAGCCAAAGAAAAAGGGCGGGTATGATTCACATGACGACCACGGCCACGAGGAAACCCATTCAGAAACAGGAGGGTCGCACTAATGGCTAGCGCACATCCTATTTCCGACGAAGTTAAGCCGGCTATTCTCCAAGAAGTTGATCCGGTCGATATCCCGCGTCCCGCTCTTGTCGACAACAACCGGAGCTTTAGCTGGATAACCGACAAAATCTGCGGAATCGTTGAAGAGAAGACGCCTACCTGGTGGTGGGTGTGTTTCATCATGGCTTGCGCGACGGCTTCCTTTACCGTTATGGGGCTCGTCTACTTGGTCGCCACTGGCACGGGTGTCTGGGGACTGGCAAATCCCGCCAACTGGGGATGGGCGATTGTAAACTTCGTTTTCTGGATCGGTATCGGTCATGCGGGTACTCTTATATCCGCGATTCTCTGCCTCCTTCGCCAAAAATGGAGGACCTCCATCAATCGAGCGGCCGAGGCGATGACGATTTTCGCGGTGGTTTGTGCCGGCATCTTCCCGGTTTTCCACGTTGGACGTGTGTGGATGGCCTGGTTCCTTTTCCCTATACCGAATGCAAACGCCATCTGGCCTAACTTTCGGTCGGCGCTTCTGTGGGACGTTTTTGCGGTATCAACTTATGGTACGGTCTCGGTCCTTTTCTGGTACGTTGGATTGATTCCTGATTTGGCGAGTGTACGCGACCGTGCGAAGAACAAGATCCGCCAGGTTCTCTACGGCATCTTTGCGATGGGTTGGCGGGGATCAAATCGCCAGTGGAGCAACTATGAAATGTGCTACTTGATTTTGGCGGGACTATCGACGCCACTGGTACTTTCGGTTCACACAATCGTATCGTTTGACTTTGCGATTTCTCTTCTGCCCGGATGGCACACTACTATCTTTCCGCCGTACTTCGTTGCCGGCGCTATTTTCTCGGGCTTCGGCATGGTATTGACGCTTATGCTGCCCTTGCGAGCGATCTACCGTCTTGAAGATCTGATTACACAGTATCATATCGACTGTATGACCAAGATCATCTTGGCCACGGGTACGATGGTGGGATACGCCTACGGCATGGAGTTCTTCATAGCGGCATATGGAGCGAATGACTTCGAGATTTTCGCCTTCGTTAACCGCGCATTTGGAAACTACGCCTGGGCTTACTGGATAATGATTTCCTGTAATGTGCTTTCGCCTCAATTCTTCTGGTTTAAGAAGATTCGCGAAAATACGGCCTTGGTCTGGATCATTACGATTTTTGTCAACATCGGCATGTGGTTTGAGCGGTTCGTGATTGCCGTCACGACATTGACCCGCGATTTCGTGCCATCAAGCTGGGGCTACTACTCGCCGACGATCATCGACATTTTCACTTACGTGGGGACGTTCGGAGTGTTCTCTGTTCTCTTCCTCCTATTCCTTCGCTTCCTGCCGCTTATGGCGATGGCGGAAATAAAGGCCGTCACTCCACAGGCGGACCCTCACAAACATTAATTGAAAGCGAATTCCTCCGACAATGGCTAATCAACACGGACTTATCGCTAAATTCGATACCCCTGCCGACATCATGCATGCGGCAGAGAAGGTGAGAGATGCTGGCTACAAAAACTGGGACGTCATCACGCCGTTCCCGATCCACGGAATGGATCCAGCTATGGGAATCAAGAGGTCTCTAGTAGGACGATTCACCATCGTAGGTGGCACCATTGGACTCACAACGGGAATGTTGATGATTTGGTTCACGGGAGCATCAGAACTGAGTCTTCCATACATGGAAGGTTACAAGCTCATCGTAGGCGGCAAACCGTATTTCAGCCCGCAGTTTGCATTTCCGGTCTCTTACGAGCTAACCATTCTTTTTTCTGCCTTTGCTTCCATTGGAGGCATGTTCATTTTGAACAAGCTGCCTAGGCACCATCATCCGGTTTTAAAATACAAGGACGTTGCCGCCAGCTCGGACGACAAGTTCTTTCTATATATCGAAAATGAAGATCCGCAATTCGATGGGGAGAAGACTCGTGCTTTCCTCAACGATCTCGGACCAGATGAAGTCGGGGAGTTGGAGGAATAATTTCGATGCGATACGTTTTTCTAATATTTATTCTAGGTGTTATCGGGGCGTTGTCTATACTGGGCCCTCGAGGTGGAGAAAGCACGCGACCACCGTTGGAAGTTTTTCCTGACATGGATCGGATGCCGAAGTACCATCCCCAAGCGAAAAGCGCTTTCTTCGCGGACGGCCGAACTGATCGGTTACCCGTTGATGGTACCGTTGCTCGTGGTACGTACTATGAGGACGAATACTACGGCACCGGAAAAAACGGTGAGACATTCGGCAAAGGGTTCCCTATCGAAGTTGACTACGACGCAATTTCACGCGGTGAGGAACGATACAATATTTACTGCACTGTCTGTCATGGCGCCGCAGGGGATGGAGACAGCATAACCAAGAAATATGGCATGCTGACAGTAGCCAACCTCACGGACCAACGATTGGTAGATTACACGGATGGACAGCTTTACGATGTAGTTAAGAACGGCAAAGGATTGATGCTCGGCTACGCGGACCGTCTTTCTGTCGAGGATCGTTGGAACGTGGTTCTTTACGTTCGCGCCTTGCAGCGTGTTGCGAACGGTTCTGTTAATGATTTAACGCCTGCTAAACGAGAGGAGCTCGGACTATGAGCGAAGATTTTTCACCTAATCCAAAAAAGTGGCTGACGATTGGAATCGTCGGATTGATCATTTCGTTTATCGGCTTCTTCGTTGATACGCAATTAGCGGTATGGTCGTATCTCATCGGGCTGATTTTCATCACATCCATCGCTGTTGGGATGTTGTTCCTTGTGATGATCCATCATATTTTCGATGCGGAGTGGTCCGTTATCGTTCGACGCCAGGCGGAGCACTACATTTCTGCCTTGCCGTACATGGGGTTTCTTTTTATCCCCCTTTTTGTCATTACCTACATGGGTAAGGATCAGGGTGTGCTTTGGTTGTGGATGAACCAAGACGCGCCGCTTCATGGTCATGGTACCGTGGGTACGGATATACTTTATCAAAAGAAGACCTGGTGGTTGTCCGAGTCATTCTTCTGGTTCCGTGCCGTTTTCTGTTTTGCGGTCTGGACTTATTTTGCCCGAGCGTTTCGGAGAAACTCGTTTACGCAGGATGAAGACGGTTCACCGAATCATACCTTTTCAAGTCGCAAACACGCTGCGGCGGGACTCATTCTAGTAGCTCTTACTTGGACAGCCGCGGCTTTCGACTGGATTATGGGCCTCGAGTACCACTGGTTTTCCACCATGTTCGGCGTGTGGATTTTTGCGAGCGCAATGCGAGCGGCACTAGCGGTCATGCTTCTGACCTGCGCTTTCCTAGTCGCGAAGGGTCCCTTGAAGGGAATTCTGAATACGAAGCATCTGCATGACGTGGCCACTCTGGCCTTTGCTTTTACAGTATTCTGGGCTTACATCACCTTTTCACAGTATTTCCTGATTTGGAACGCCAACATTCCGGAAGAGACTTTCTGGTTTAACGATCGCGAGCAGGGGATTTGGTGGCCGATATCGATGATTTTGATCTTTGGATACTTTCTATTCCCGTTCCTCTACATGCTCCAGTTCCCGCTCAAGACGAATTTCAAGTCTATGACCTTTATGGCAACCTGGTTGCTGTGTATGAACCTGCTGGATGTTTTCTTCAATATTCTCCCGTCTTTGAAGGACTCACATGGCGAGCCGTTCCAACTGTTCTCTAGTTTTCATAACATCATTTGGTACATTTCAGGTGTTGCTGGAGCCGGGGGAGTATTACTCTGGGCCTACTGGTCGAGTTTCTTGAAAACGAAGATCATACCGATCCGCGATCCACGCATTCAGGATTGCTTGAACCACAACCACTAATTTGACGAGCGATGAGCGAAACCGCCCAAACACCTTCACGAAGCGCCTTTCCAACGATTGTCGCCATATTGGGAAGCTTACTGATCTTCTATTTCTTCATTAGTTTCACGTATCTGGATTCAGAAGTCGAATCGGGAGAGCCTTCTTTAGAGCGACCCTCATTGGCGGAGCACGAAGCAATCGCTTCGGACAAACTTTCCAAATACACGGTTGTGGACGCCTCGACAGGTAAAGTTCGGCTGCCCATTGAGCGTGCCAAAGAGCTTATCGTTTCTGAAAACTCAAAGTAGTTTATCCAGACTGAGGGGTTCATCGAATTGTAGTTTTAAATATGAATTTGATCGGCAACATATGCTCTTCGCTTTTTCCTGATCTCTCCGGAGATTCGAAGAACCGTGAAGCAGTTCGTGGGATCGATGCGTCGATCCGCTTTCCTCTGCTCGCACTGATCAAAAGCGGATTCGTTTGGCTGATTGTAGCGACCGTTTTCGGTCTGATTGGCTCCATAAAATTGCACTCGCCAGGATTTCTCGCCGATTGGTCTGTCCTCACTTACGGAAAAGTGGCACCCATTTTCTGGAATACGTTGGTATACGGTTGGCTATTTAATGCCGGTCTGGCCTGCGCAGTTTTTCTGTTAAGTCGACTGGGTGGTAACCACGCAGGGCTCGGAGTGTTTCTTACTATCTCTGTCACGCTTTGGAATACCGGGGTAATGGCTGGAATAATTGGAATCATGTGGGGTGAACAATTGCCTTTTGAGTGGCTTGAATTCCCCGCCTTTGCAGCGCCGGTATTGTTCATCGCATTCCTCGGAATTGGAACCTGGAGTTTGTTGACCTTCAGGGCGCGTATTCATCGATCGAGCTACGCTTCGCAATGGTGGATTCTCGCTTCAATCTTTTCGTTTTCATGGATCTACACCGCTGCACAGGTGATGCTGGTTTGCATGCCAGCCCAGGGCGCCATTCAAACATTGGTGAACTCCTGGTACGTTCAGAATGTATTTGGTTTGTTTATCGCTCCGTTAGCTTTCGCGACTCTCTATTATCTTCTTCCCAAGACGCTGGGTACAGCAGTTGTCGGGTACAAGTATTCTGGATGGGCGTTCTGGTCGTGGTTCTTATTTGCCAGCTTTTCAGGAATAGCGGACTTGGCGAATGGTCCCGTGCCTGCGTGGGTATCTTCTTTAGGAGTCATCGCTACGTTTGGGCTCCTGATTCCAACGACTACGATGTCGATCCAGTTTCTTTCCAGTTTGTTTAGCCGTTTCAGTGTGATTTGGGATTCAGCAACCGCCCGCTATCTATTTGTCGGCTGCATTTCATTCCAGCTTGTAATGTATCACGAGATTTTCGGAGCGCTCAGAGGTTCACTGGAGACCACTCAGTTTTCACTCTATGATTCGGGAGTCACTCAGCTTGCGCTGTTTGGATTCGCTGGGATGACTTTTACCGGCGCCATTTATTTCATACTCCCACGCCTTTTAAATAAAGAGCTTCCTTCCACTTCTCTGATAGATTTGCAGTTTTGGTCCCATTTGATGGGTTTGATACTCGTATCCATTGGATTGATTTCAGGCGGCACACAACAAGGTGAACTGATGAACGAAAGTACTGCTGAAGCGCTCGTAGTGGTAAAGACCATGCAGAGCAGTTTCTATCTGACTACCATTGGGATGGTGTTCTTTCTTATCGGAGCGTTGGCGAGTGGAGCAACTTACATTGGGATCATGCTTTCGAGTCGTACACCGGAGGAAAGCGAAACTAGCCTGATAAAGGAGGCTCCGGAATTGGAGTATAGCGCCTCATGAATCGTGGTCCTTTCATTTTTCTCGGGGTCTTCCTCATTGTCGCAACTTCGTGGACGTTCGTTCTTTTTAAGACGCACCAAGAGGTAGGGCAGCTTACCACCGTACTTGATCAAGATCTGGGAAAGTATGTACCGGGTAAGACGACTGGAGCAGCGGCCCACGGCATGGAAGTCTATCAAGAATTGGGCTGTATCGCCTGTCATACGCAGCAAGTGCGAGTGGCTTCGGGAATGGATATTGCCCGAGGTTGGGGTGAACGGCAGTCAGTGGCCCGCGACTATATTAATGACGAAAGATCACTCATCGGAAATGTTCGGATTGGTCCGGATCTCTCTAATGTCGGGGCGCGGCGAGGAGAGATGAATTGGCACCTCCTCCATTTCTACAACCCCCAAATCAATTCCAAGGGAACGAACATGCCGGCGTATCCATTTCTTTACGAAGTGCGTGAGGTCGTTGGCGAGGCATCTGCAAATGCACTTATTTTGCCAGAAGAGTTTTCTCCTGGAGAAGGACTTGAAGTGATTCCAAAGAGAAAAGCGGAATCGCTCGCTTCATACATGCTAAGCTTGAAAGTTGATTACGATTTAAAGGAAGCCCCGAAATCGAACGAAATAATGGCTGAGGAATTAGCCGTTGCGTTGGAGAATGCGCAGTAATGAGTGACGAATTTCAAAATCGGGATTTGCCGGGAATCGACCAATCGCTAGCCAGCGATGAGAGTATCGTAAAGACCCACGCACGTATCCGTCGCGAGCCATCTACGGCATACCCAGTACTCTTTTTTACCTGCTCAGCGGTAATCGCCGTAGTAATTTTCAGCTGGTTTTATGCGCGACGTTACCTAGGCGAGGAGAATTCCTATTTGCACGAAAGAGCTGATATCGCTCTGTACAATGAGTGGCAGGACCGACCTAGAGGCCCCATCGTTTACGATTACTATGCGATTGGTGAATCGCTTTACACAAAAATGGCCTGCGTGGGCTGTCATCAGGCGGATGGAAATGGTCTTCCAGGTCAGTTCCCCCCATTGGTGGGTTCCGAGTATGTGGTCACCGAAGACCACACCATGCCAACTAAGATTTTGCTAGCTGGACTAGTAGGTCCAATCACAGTTAAAGGAAACGAATACAATGGAAACATGGCGGCTTATGGTCCGGGTTTAAAGGATCATGAAATTGCCGGTCTCGTTACCTATATTCGTAAAAACTGGGGGAACGAGGCAAGCGAGGTCAACGCTGATCAAGTTGCCGCTGTGCGAGCCGAAATCGGGGATCGCGGCCCGTACACAGCGGAAGAGCTATAGGCGGTTCGACGTCGTTTACTCCCCTTGGGCATAATACACCGAAGCTCGCTTCGGCTTTGGTAGGGAGTGCCGGCTCGGTCCTCCGTTATGGTTGCTAAAAGGACCGAACCGGTCCTCCATACCCTCAAAAATCCCTCGCTTGCGGGCAGACCCCGATCTGTCGGTGGCTCCAAGGATCTTTATTTTGAACGCTTTTCAGCCTGCTGGTTTGGAGAGCTCTTCCGACCGATTGACCGCTGCGTCGATCCCATTGTGGATCGTTTCAGACCAATTATTGGATTTGAGGCTCTCTAACAAAGCGTGGGTCACTCCGTTGGGCGAGACGACCTCATCGACTAGTTCAGAAGGGAGCTGGCCGCTTTGTTTCATTAGTTCGAGGGAACCGATACCGGTCTCTATCGCTAGTTGGGTGGCAAGAGATTGTTCTAGCCCATGCGTCTCGGCTGCTTTTGCGATGAAGTCGATAAACTGAAAAAAGACTGCAGGCCCGCAGCCGCTCACCGCGGTAACGATGTGCATTTGCGCTTCTTTGACTTCATAGCTGGCGCCCAGTGCCCCAAGCAGTGATTCCACAATCGTTCGGTCTTCGTTGGTGGGAGGATTATCAAAGCAGTAGGCACTCACCCCTTTGCCAATTCGCGATGGCGTGTTGGGCATGACTCGAACCACGTTTCTAGCTAAAGGAAATGCGCTTCGAAGTGAAGCCAGGGTGCGTCCGGCGAGTACGGAAATTAACAATGAGTTTTTGGCAGCTTCTCCTTCCGCTTCGGTTATCGTATCCAAATGCTGGGGCTTAAATGCTAGGATAACGGTATTGGACTGTTTGAGGAGATCGAGACGTGAGGAAGATAGTCCAATGCCCGTTTCTTGAGAGAGAGCCCGTGCGGTCTTTCCTGATCCCGAGATGCAATTAACTTCTTGCGAGGAGAAAACGCCTTTATCTAACAGACCAAGTACGATCGCTCGAGCGAGGTTTCCGGCGCCAATAAATCCAATACTCATATTAACTAGGCGTCGTTTTCTTGGTTCGGATGGGTGAATTCGGCGGTAACTCCACAAGTCTCATTCTTATGGATTCGAATCTCACCTCCCAAAGTGCGAATAGCGTGACGAGCGATTGTCAGCCCCATTCCGACTCCAACGGTATTCTTCGTGCTGACGAAAGGTTCGAACATATGGTCTTCCACCTCTGGATCGATTCCATTCCCTTGGTCGATGACCTGAAAAACGACATTCTGCTGGTTTTCGGATAATTGCGCGGTGAGCTTGATGGGCCGCTCTTTACTCTTGGATGGAATGTAGCTTTCCCACGCGTTTAGGATTAGCTTGGAGAGCGCGTCCTCGAACGCTTCAATGTTTGTCTGAATCCACTTTCCATCGAGCTGGTTTTCGATACTGACAACGATGCTCGTACCCGCTACCTCGCTGGCTCGCTCGATACTATTGGCAACAAGCTTGTCGATCAACATGCTGTGAAGCGATAGCTTAGTAGTGAATGCAACCGTACTCAGCTGTTTTATGATACCAACGATTCGGTTTGCGGCTCCTTCAACCCGCGTAAGGTTGTGCAGGACTTTCTCCGCGTCTTTGTGATTTGCTTTTGCCAGTTCAAGATAACCCATGACAACTCCGAGGAGATTATTGAGGTTATGGGCGATGCCTTGAGTGAGTGCTCCAATTGATGCAGCCCGTCGCGATTCACCGAGCCGTTTCGTTAGCTCAATATTTTCCTGGTTGATTGCGAGGTACTTGAGTTGCGACCTAATTCGGGCAGTGGTCTCCTCCAAATCAATAGGTTTGGTGATGTAGTCAACCGCCCCGGCCTGTAGCCCTTCCAGCTTTCCTTTTTTCGAGTTTTGGGCGGTTACGAAAATGACCGGGATCGATTTTGTGCGGTCATCCTCTCGAAGTTTTTGACAGACCTCGAAACCATCCATGCCGGGCATCATGATGTCTAGGAGTATGAGATCGGGCGAACCCGTCCGAGCGAGCTCGAGTCCCTCCTGTCCGTTGCGAGCGGTTAGTACCCCGAGTCCCTCCAGTTTGAGTTTGCGACTCAAAACTTGAATATTAACCGGCTCATCATCGACTACCAGTATCGTGCGATCGGGCGAATTTTGCTCGGTCATATTTGGAAGAGATGAATTATTTGACCCGTTAAGCCAATCAAGCGTTTTGCAATTCGTACGCTTTAACGGTATTTTTCATCAATATTGCTACGGTCATCGGACCAACGCCTCCCGGAACGGGAGTGATCTTCGAAGCGAGAGGGGAAACTTCGCTGAAGTTGACGTCTCCCACCAGCTTGTACCCCCGTTTTCTAGATGAATCTTCGACTCGGTTAATTCCGACGTCTATCACGACGGCTCCCTCTTTTACCATGTCACCCGTAACCATTTCAGGTTTTCCAATTGCCGCTACGAGAACATCCGCTTGACGGGTGATTTCCTTCAGATTCCGCGTTCTGGAGTGACAGACCGTTACCGTCGCATTGGCATGCGGCCCTTTCTGCATTGCGAGGAGAGAAAACGTTTTCCCGACGATTAAGCTGCGACCCAAAACGACAACATGCTTTCCTTCGAGCGAGATGCCTTCTCTTTGGCAGATTTCGATGATGCCAGCCGGGGTGCAGGAAACGAATCCGGTGGGATCCTCTTGAACGATCCTGCCCGCGTTGACGACGTGAAACCCGTCGACGTCCTTGATAGGGTCAATGCGGTTGAATGCCGACTGTTCATCTAGTTGTGAAGGTAACGGTGACTGTATCAAAATCCCGTTTACTGCGCTATCTGCGTTGAGCTCGTCAATTTTTGCGAAAAGCGCGTCCTGTGTGACAGTATCTTCAAAAGTGAAAAGCAGAGGACGAATTCCGATTTTTTCCGCAGTCTGGTTCTTACTGCGAACATAGGAAACGGACGCCGGATCTTCGCCAACTCGAATAAAGGCGATACAGGGCTTGGCTCCCTCAATCTGAGATACTTTCGAGGTCAGCTCATCCACAATGTCGCGAGCGATTTGTTTGCCATCAATTAGGTTCATTTTGATGTAATCGATTCTACCAACTGCGAGTCTGAGACGGTTAGTTTTTCTTTTTCAGCATCTTGGCCCGAAGCACGATGGCATCTACGTTTTCAAGGTCATCGATCGTTCCCCAAGCCGTTAAGCGTGTATTCACGAAATTGGTAAACGGCTCCGCTTCAGGCAGCTTCGAGTGGTCGACGTAGGCAATGATTTCATTGTCGCTGTTGATCAACTTGAATTTGTATCCCGATCGAGTTGATTCGAGATAGCTGGCGGAGACAAGTATGCCTTCCATTGATTGTCCGGAGTCACTAACGATCTTGGGCTGTTTGGGTTCTACGATTCTTGCCGCATTTGGCTTAGGACTCGGTGTGGGCGGCGCTGAGTAGTCTCGAATGTAGCCAAGTACGATGGTTTCAAGGTTTATGTGGCAGTACCGCGGGTCGATAGAGACGATCTCCGCCTTGTCCTGGTCCGTGGCGATCGCGAGGATGTCGGCGTCGGGCCTGGGACTCAGCAAGTAGCGAGAGCCAGGAAGGGGAAGAAAGTTTTTCCCGATGTCCTGGCTGTCTAAATACACAAGAAACTCGCCTCTGTAGTAAATCGGCCTCCACCCAGGGACGGGTTCGGTATTCTTTGGCCACTCTGCGTTCACGGCGAGCGAAAGGGAAGGCAGTTTCCCAATTAGAGTGGAATTAGGGTTGGGACTAATCCGAACGTTGATTGATTCCTGGGCGAACGCGGAAGCGCTCCCTGCCAGGGTCGCTAACAGCGCCAATGTAGGTAGGATGGTGACAGCTTTCATAAGGTGTTCTCGTGTTTGAATAGTTTCTGAATCTCGTTTTTCTGTAGAATCATCCCGACGCCTTTGGGCATTCCTTTGATGCTGAAGGTTCCGATCTGGTATCGTTTAAGGCGTTTTACGTCGTATCCAAGAACCATGAACAGGTTGCGGATTTCCCGCTTCTTTCCGTGGTGCATCTGCACATCGATTTCTTTGGAGGCATCGTTGCTCTGATTCCCAAGGAGGGCGGCCTTCTCCACTTTCATTCTTTCCCCTTCGTAGTTTATGCCTTTGATGAGTTTAGGAATGTTCTTTTTGGGGAATGGCTGTTTCAGAGATACCTGGTAGCGTTTCACGACGAGATTCGAAGGATGCATCAGTCGGTTTGCCAAATCTCCGTCATTGGTCAGAATGACGAGCCCTTCGCTTTCTTTGTCGAGCCTTCCTGCGCAGAAAAGTCTTAGACTTTGATAGTCCTTTGGAATGAGATCGAAAACAGTGCGGTCGTTGTGTGGATCGTCGTTGCTGCAAATGAACCCTTTGGGTTTGTTCAAAGCGAATACAACCTGTCCTTGCTTGCGATGTCGAATCCGCTGTCCTTCGTAAATGACTTCGTCGATACCTGGTTCGATTTTATCGCCAATTTGGGCTATCTTGCCATTGACCATGATCGATCCATCGCGGATGAGCACTTCTGCTGTTCGTCGCGAGCAGACGCCCATGTCGGCCAGATATTTTTGAAGTCGCAGCGAATTAGTTGTAGTTGCCATTTGTGGAATTGCTCGATGCTTCGAGGTCGGAGCTAAAACGCAGTGGTTTCCTTTGCTTGAAGACGCGTTTGATTCATTGACCGGGTAGCTTGCAATTTTTGTTGAAATAAAGATGGTCCCGACCAGTGAGAGCAAGCGGAAGCAGGGTTTACGCGCGTTTTTCGCTGAAAACTAACATTGCCTAAGCGCTTCGAGAACTTTGGACTGTTCACTTTGGTTTTACTTAGCAGTTATTTAGCGCTTTAGAGCGTATTCGAAATAGGAAATTATGAGTCTTACATTTGAAAACAAAGTGGCATTGGTAACCGGTGCCGGTCGGGGGATCGGCCGCGCGATTGCAGAGGAGCTTGGGAAAGCGGGTGTGACCGTAATTTGCGTTTCCTATTCGGAATCGTCCTGTGGGGAAGCGGCCCAAGCAATCAACGATGCGGGTGGAAAAGCGATCGCAAAGGCGGTAGATGTTTCCGATTCGACCGCTGTTGCGGCGGCGAGCGAGGAGTTGCTGAACGAATACGAAAATATCGACATCCTTGTGAACAACGCCGGTATCACTAAAGACAACTTGCTTTTTCGCATGTCGGAAGACGACTGGACGAGCGTTATCAACACTAATCTGAACAGCTGCTTTTACTGGGTTAAAGGGCTAGCCCGCCCAATGACGCGAAAACGTTGGGGTAGGGTTATCAATATTTCTTCGGTATCTGGGATAATGGGCAATGCGGGCCAAACCAACTACGCCGCGGCCAAAGCGGGTATGATCGGTTTTACGAAGAGTTTGGCCAAAGAGCTTGCGTCCCGCAACATTACGGTGAATTGCGTCGCTCCAGGGTTCATTAAGACCGATATGACCTCTAAAATGGCCGAAGCAGCCTTGGATCTGGTGCTTCCAATGATTCCTCTTAAGCGGATGGGGGAGGCCAGTGATATCGCGAATATGGTCGCTTATTTAGCTTCCGAGGAAGCGAATTATATCACAGGCCAAGTTTTTACCGTTGACGGCGGCATGGCTATGTGATGCCTCCTGAGTTTAATTTATTACTAATCTGTCTAGAAAATGGCCGACGAAAAAAGCATCGAACAAAGAGTCTCAGAAATCATCGTAAACCAGCTCAACGTTAACGAAGAGCAGATCACGCCGGAAGCCTCCTTCCTCGATGATCTTGGAGCCGATTCACTCGACACAGTTGAGTTGATTATGGCCTTTGAAGAAGAGTTTAAAGACGAGATCCAAGGTGAAATCCCGGAGTCTGACGCGGAAAAGCTGCAGACGGTTGGCGACGTCACTTCTTACATTAAAGAGAAGGCCGGAGCCTAACCCACTTCCCAATCCCTAACTTGGCGCTAGAGCCCCCTTTCTGGCGCCCAACATTCGCGAGACGTATTTATGACTGAGCTGGCGGACAGCCAACGTGTAGTTATAACCGGTCTAGGAGCTATCACTCCGCTCGGACTGGATGTGGACTCCTTTTTTCAGGGCCTTCTCGAAGGCAAGAATGGCATCAGCAAAGTTGAGTCTTTCGATACTGAAAAGTTCACCTGCAAGATTGGTGGAGAAATCAAGGATTTCGACGCCACCAACTACATGGACCCAAAAGAAGCGCGCCGCAATGACCGCTTCGTCCATTTTGCTTTTGCCGCCACCAAGCAAGCCGTAGCGGATGCAGGCTTGAACATGGACCAGGAGGACCCGGACCGAGTGGGTGTATTTATTGGGTCGGGCATTGGCGGGATGGATACCATCGAAAAGAATTGCATCAAGCTGATCGAGGGAGGTCCGCGCAAAGTGTCTCCTTTCATGATTCCCGCTTTGATTTCCAATATGGCTTCCGGAGTCATAGGGATCGAGCTGGGGGCGATGGGGCCAAACTTTTCCATTGTCAGCGCTTGCGCTACGGGTGCCCACGCGATTGGTGAATCTCTCAAGACGCTTCGTTTAGGCGAAGCGGATGTGATGATTGCCGGTGGTAGTGAAGCGACAATTACTTCCCTGAGCTACGCTGGCTTTTGCTCGATGAAGGCGATGTCCACAAACAATGACGATCCCGAGCATGCAAGCCGTCCTTTCGATTTGAACCGGGACGGTTTCGTTATGGGAGAAGGGGCTGGCGTTGTGGTGTTGGAAACACTGGAGCACGCGAAAAAGCGAGGCGCGAAAATTCACTGTGAACTCGTAGGGTACGGAGCTTCTTGCGATGCGAATCATATCACGGCACCGCACCCCGAAGGGAAGGGGCTTATTGGAGCCATGAAGCGAGCATTGCACTCCGCACAGTTGAATACAACTGATGTAGGATACATCAATGCCCATGGAACGTCGACACCTTACAATGACAGATTCGAGACCATGGCGGTCAAAACTCTCTTTGGTGAACATATGAAGAACGTCCCCATGAGTTCCACGAAGTCCATGACCGGTCATTTGCTTGGCGCGGCAGGTGGAGTGGAAAGTGTAGCCTGTGTGCGGATGTTGGAGACAGGAATACTGGCTCCGACGATCAATTATCAGGAGCCAGATCCTGATTGTGATCTAGACTACGTGCCTAACGAAGCGCGGGAAGCAAAAATCTCTGTTGCGATGAGCAATAGCTTGGGCTTCGGAGGTCAGAATGCTTCGCTAGTCTTCAAAACTTATTAGAAATCATCGTTGGCCGAAAGGGGCGAATTAGAATTTTATAATCAACGAGTACAATTCGATGGAAAAAACCTTCATTATTCTCAAGCCTGATTGCATGGAAAAAGGCCTCGCGGGCCAGGTTCTGCAACGCTTTGAAAGCGAGGGCTTCTCAATTGTCGCCACTAAAATGGTACAGCTAGAATCATCCATTCTTCGTGAGCATTATGCTCATGTGGCAGACTTGCCTTTTTTTCCGGAGATCGAGGAATTCATGAGCTCGCGTCCAGTAATCATGCTAGCGCTGCAGCGCGAAAACGTAATCCAGCGCGTGCGGGATCTACTTGGCCCCACCGATTCTTCGAAGGCTCCCAAGGGAACAATCCGCGGCGATTTCGGCACCGACATGATGCGTAATGTGGTCCATGCCTCAGACGGCCCCGAAACCGCCGAAGCCGAACTGAAGCGATTCTTCGTAGACGGCGAAATATTCGGTTAAATCGCTTTCTCGGGTTTTTGGTTTTCTGCCTTCTGTCACACCCGTGTCGTGCGATCTAAACTGCGGTATTGGATCGCTTCGGTCAGGTGATTGAGCTGGATGGTATCGGATTCTGCGAGGTCGGCGATGGTTCGAGCGACCTTTAGGATGCGATTGTAGGCACGGGCGGAGAGACTGAGTTTCTCCATTGCAGTTTGTAGGACGGATCCCATTTGATGTGTGATGGCGCAATGGGTTTCAATAGCGGATTCCGACATGCTGGAATTGGTGACGTAGTCCGTATTGTGAAACCGTCTCTGCTGTATTTCGCGAGCCGCAGAAATTCGCTGCCTCATGACGTCGGAGCTTTCGCCTTTATCGGATGTCCTCAATTCTCCGATACTGAGAGCGGGCGCTTCGACGTGAATGTCGATCCGGTCGAGCAAAGGGCCGCTGATGCGGCTACGGTAGCGCTGTACTTGAGTCGGGGAACAGGCACATTCCCCTTGAAGGGAGCCTAGGTAGCCGCAGGGACAGGGGTTCATGGCGGCGACCAGCATGAAATTGCACGGCAGGGTGACCTTACCAGCGGAGCGGGAAATAGTCACGTGCTCATCTTCCAAGGGTTGTCGCATCACTTCGAGAGCGGAGCGCTTGAATTCAGGTAGCTCGTCCATAAACAGCACACCGTTGTGGGCGAGTGAGATTTCCCCGGGTCCAGGGATGGCGCCGCCACCCAGCAGACCGACGTCACTAATGGTGTGGTGAGGAGATCGGAAAGGTCGTTTCTTTTCCAAAGTATTCCACCGTTTGGTCGCCCCCGAGGCAGACTGAATTTGCAGAATCTCTAGATATTCCTCGAGGGTGGGATCGGGCATGATGGTGGGAATTCGTTTAGCGATCATCGACTTGCCCGAGCCGGGTGGGCCGATAATCAGAAAATTATGCCCCCAGCAACGGAGATCTCTACTGCCCTTCGCGCCTGTTCCTGTCCTTTTACATCAAGGAAATCGATACCAGTTGAGGGGACTTTCTGGTCAAACAGGCTCGAATGGTCAAATCGGCTGAGTTGAAGTTCCCCTTCAAGAAAACGTTTGGCCTGGTCCAGGGTCTCTACGCCGTAGACGTCGATGCCGCTTACCAAGGCGGCCTCGCGAGCAGACTTGACCGGAAGAATGACTCCCCGCTGACCTTTTGCCTTGGCCTGTAATGCGAAGGCTAAACCTCCTCTTATTGCTCTCACGGCGCCGGAAAGACTGAGCTCGCCAGCGATCGTGAAATTCTCAAAGCGTGCACTGGCGCTCATTTGGCCGGTTGACTCTAGGATCCCCAATGCGATTGGGAGATCGTACATGGGACCTTCCTTTTTCAGGTCTCCGGGAGCGAGGTTGATGGTGGTCCGGGTTTGAGGTTTGCGAAACCCCGAGTTTGCCAACGCGGAGAAAACGCGGTCGTCAGACTCTTTCACCGCCGTGTCAGGTAGACCGACCATGATCAGTCGCGGATCTCCGCTTTCGCCAGAGTTGACTTCAACCAGAACGGGGACGGCTTCGATGCCCTGCAAAGCGCTTTTGACGGTGGCTAGCATAGGATTGAGATGGAAACGGGGTTAACAGCTGCCTGTAATCCGATTCTGCCGCCGGCGAATTGGCAAGATGAAAGAGATTTTGGATAGGGGAAATCAGATAGACTCACCAATTTACAGCGGCTGGTTGGCTTTCGATAAGGAAGGCCAATAATCGTTGTTGTCGAACCGGCCGGATTTGTCACCTTAGGACCAATGGTTGTCGGTTTGACAGGAGGAATGGGATGTGGGAAGTCCATGGCGGGTCGAATGTTCGAAAAGCATGGCTTCCGGCGTCTCGACAGTGACCAGATCGTGCATGATCTGTTGGAGAGCGATCCTACGACTATTCGAGAGGTTGAGGATGTTTTCGGGCCGAAAGTGATTTCAAATAATGGCGGGGTGAACCGTTCATTGTTGGGATCGATTGTATTTGGCGATGACGAGAAACTCCAAGCTCTAGAAGATATCATGCACCCAAAGGTTAGAGAGGCGTGGGAGGGGGCAGTCGCATCGAATCCAGAGGCGAATTGGATTTTGGAGATCCCCTTGCTCTTCGAAAAAAACCTGCAGAATAGGGTTGATTTTACCGTTTGCGTGTTCAGTGATCTTCTTTCGCAGGTCGAACGTTTAGAGCAGAAAGGCATGGGCCGAGCTCAGGCGTTGGCGCGCATAAATCGACAAATGCCGCTCTCCCAAAAGGCGGAGAATGCCGATTTTGTACTGCTCAATGAGGGATCCCTCGAATTTCTGGAAGACCAAATCAAAACGCTTCTCACGCGACTATAATTTTCGACACTACCCATTGACCATCTTTTTGGAAGCGGTCAGCCAATGTGGCGCGCTCCGCCAAGCGAAGGTTTTACCAATCCTCCTATGTCTAGCGAATCTGAAGATAAGAACGAATCAAACGTTCCTGCCGAATTGGATTTGGGCGATAGCCCCAAGCCACCTAAGAAAGTAGCCCGTAAGACGGCGCGCAAAGCGGCCAAGAAAGTCGCGAAAAAAGTAGCCAAGAAAAAGGCGCCCGACTCAGGATCAAAGAGTGAGGCATCTGCCGAGCCGCAAGCGGAATCCGCTTCGACGAAGGAGGAGAGCTCCGAATTTCGTCCGGTTGATTTTGAGGGACGGGGTTCACATTTTGACGATGTAGAGAAGATCGAGGTGGCTCCCGATGCGCCAGAAGTGAAGGAAATTCGCGATCCGTCAGAAAAATCTCCGAACTCCGATGCGGACAGCGATAGAGGCGATAAACGCTCCGGCAGTGAGGATCGGGAAAAACACTCTAACAAAAAGAATCAACCTCACCGTCACAAAAACCAAGGTGGAAATCGTAACCAAAATAAGCAGGGTCAGCATCCCAATCAGAAAAATCGATCCAAGAATCAAAAAGGTGGGCATCGTCAAAATCAGCAAGACCGGAAAGGTGGAGGTGGTTGGAAACAGCCGTTGCCTCCGAGAGAAACCGACCACGTAGGCGGAGTACTGCCGGACGCAGCCCGGTATAAGAAGTTTGAGGACGTAAAAGCGATTCTGGACGAGTTGGGTGAAATCGAGAATCCGGTTGATCTCTCCGAGCTGTACGAACTTTCAATCGATCAAGGTCGCCTGGGAGCGGAAGCGCTGGGAGTGGTATTTGAAGAGAAACCAAGCCGAAAGCAGATCATTGAGGAGATCTTCAAGCTGGCAGCGGAGAAGAAGCTGCAATTCAAGGACGCTGGTTTTCTTGATGTCTCCGACGAAGGGCACGGATTTGTGGTGCACGCGGCTAGCAATTATCAGCTGAAGCCGGAGAGCGTTTATGTTCCGGCATCCTTGATCAACCACTACAGCTTGAAAAGGGGTCATGAAATCGAGGTGATCGCAACCGCTCCTCAGGAAGGAGAGCGTTGTCCTGCTGCCATTAAGATCGTGTCCGTAATGGGCGGAGAGCCTGAGTCCATTGATAAAGTCCCCCCTTTCGAAGATCTTATTCCCTATTACCCTACGGAGCGCTTTGTGCTAGAGACGCCTCTACCAAGCAATAGCAAGAAAGACGTCTCCATGCGAGCCTTTGACATCCTTACCCCGATTGGCTTGGGGCAAAGAGGTTTGATCGTTGCCCCACCTCGTACTGGAAAAACAATATTGCTTCAGGGGCTTGCCCATTCCGTGCAGGAAAACTACCCGAATGCCCATTTGATCGTATTGCTCATCGATGAGCGTCCCGAGGAAGTGACGGACTTTCGTCGTAAAGTGACGGGTGAAGTGGTTAGCTCAACCTTTGACGAGACACCGTCAAGCCATGTTCATGCGGCCGAGATGGTAGTGGAAAAGGCAAGACGAATGGTGGAAGTAGGGAAGGATGTTGTCATCTTGCTTGATTCGATTACGCGTTTGGCTCGGGCCTATAACGCCCTCGCCAGTAATAGCGGCAAAATCATGAGTGGCGGTATCGAGGCAACGGCGCTGCAAAAGCCGAAGCGATTCTTCGGTTCGGCTCGGAATATTGAGGAAGGCGGCAGTTTGACGATCATGGGTACGGCTCTTGTGGATACGGGAAGTAAGATGGATGAAGTCATCTTCGAGGAATTCAAAGGTACGGGTAACATGGAAATACACCTTGACCGCGATCTCATTAATAAGCGTGTTTTTCCCGCCATCAATTTTGAGCGCAGCGGAACCCGAAAGGAGGAGCTCCTTTACCATCCACAGGAATTGGAAAAGGTTTATGGTCTCCGTCGTGTGATGCAGGGAGTGCCTGGCGTGGAGGCGATGGAGATGCTAATCAAGCGATTGAAGGCGACTAAGTCCAATGCGGAATTCCTCATGTCGCTGAAGTAGGGAAGGATAGAGACTTTGGGTTCGGATTGGCCTGCGTGTAATTAGGCTTTGTCAAATGCGATCCTTTCACTATCTTTATTCCACTCTATGTCCGATTCCGCTCTCATCATACAACTCATTGTTCGGAAGGGTCTCGTATCCAAAGAGCAGTTGCGGATATTGGAGGAGGGCAATGAACGGATAGACCCTAATGGGTTATTCGAGGAACTCGTCAAAAAAGGCTTTGTTGAACGGAAAACGGTTTACCGGATATCGAGCTCGACCTCCCCAAAGAGCCGGATGATTATTTGCAAGAAACGATTGCGCGGCAATTTCGAGTGTTCCCTCTCGAGTTTGTGGACGGTTCGTTGTTGATCGCGATTGCGAATCCGCTTGAAGTGGAGTCCCTCGACGGACTGTCCCATTTAATTAAGACCCCTATCGAACCCGTCCTAGCCGACGGAAGGCAAATTGAAGAAGCGATAAACACCCGCTACGACCGAAATAGCCTTGCTGAGAGCGAGATCGACGAGGAGAAGAGCGATGATGTAGCGGTCCAGGTTCGGGATGAGACTTTGGACGTTGAGCAGGACGGACCTGATGAGTCGGATGCGCCCATAATACGATTGGTGCAGGTTATCATAGCAGAAGCCATTCGCAAGAGGGCTTCCGATATACACCTGGAGCCACTGGATACGCGTTTTCGAGTGAGATTTCGGATTGACGGCGAGCTGCAGGAGATGGCTAATCCACCTCCGAAACGCCTCCAGTTGCCGGTGATTTCCCGGATCAAGGTCATGGGACGTTTGAGTATCGCGGAAAAACGACTCCCTCAGGATGGTCGGATCCAAGTTCGCGTTGAAGGAGTTGACTACGATCTTCGGGTCTCATCTCTGCCCACGGCCTATGGCGAAAGCATCGTTATGCGGATCCTCGATAAAACGGGACTCATGAAAGGGTTGCCGGAGCTAGGGTTTTTCAGTGATGATCAAGAGGTATTCGAGCGGCTCGTCACACTTCCTGACGGGATCTTGCTCGTGACCGGCCCGACGGGTTCGGGGAAAACGACTACTCTATATAGTTGCTTGAATTACGTTAACAAGCCGGACCGAAAAATCATCACAGTCGAAGATCCGATCGAATACCAGATGCCTGGGATCAATCAGGTACCGGTGCGCAAAAGGATAGGAATGACGTTTGCGGCGGCGCTTAAAGCCATGCTGCGCCAGGCTCCAAACATAATCATGGTGGGCGAAATTAGGGATCGAGAGACGGCTGAGATCGCTATCAATGCTTCTTTGACGGGTCACATGGTTCTTAGCACGCTTCACACTAATGACGCTCCGTCCGCAGTGACTCGACTTGTTGATATTGGTGTAAAACCCTATCTGGTAGCGACTTCTCTGAGGGCTTCAATGGCCCAGCGACTGGTTCGTCGTATATGCCCCGACTGCAAGCAGCCGCACGAGCCGACGGGAAGGGAGCTGCTGGCCATTGGATTGGACCGGGAATCGATTCGAGACGCTCGCTTTATGAGAGGTGCCGGTTGCCCAAAATGCCATAATCAAGGTGTGAAAGGGAGATTCGGGATCTTTGAAATATTCGAGATCAATGAGGAAATCGAAAAGTTGATCTACACCGGAGGAACGGCTGCTCAGATGAGGAGCATTGCTAAAGAGTTGGGAATGAGGACGATGAGAGAGGATGGAGTGCGAAAAGTGCTCGCTGGTCAAACCTCTGTAGAGGAAGTCTTGTCAGTCACCGTAGATGAACCCGCTTTGGTTTAAGTAATTTATGAATAACCAGCCCTCGATCCAGTGGGCTATTTGTTCAGTAATCCCTAATTCTAGCCGATAGACATCCTATGAGTTACGAAATGAACGAATTGCTCGAGTTGGTATTCGAGGAGGGCGCTTCCGATCTGCACATTCAAGTAGGTAAACCACCTACATTGCGATTGCACGGATCTATAGTTTCAGTAGATGGACCGGATTTGACTCCTGCTGATACAGAGAGACTGATGCAGTCGATTACGGCGGACTCATATGTTCAAGCGGCGAAGACCGAAGGGGGAGCGGATTTCGGATTTGCTTACATGGACAAGTCGCGATTTCGCGTAAGCGTACTGAGGGCAAAGGGGAGCTACGGGCTAGTGCTGCGTCAGATCCCTAACGAGTTTTTCGACCTAGAGGACATTGGCATTCCTGACCAAATCAAGGACCTGCTTTATCGTCCGCGGGGACTCGTCCTTGTGACCGGACTCACCGGTTCAGGGAAAAGTACGACGCTCGCGTCGATGATTAACTACATTAATCAGAAACGTAGTGGACATATAATTACAATTAAAGACCCAATTGAGTACTATCACGACCATAATAAGTGTCTTATAACTCAACGTGAAGTCGGAGTTGATGTTCCAACTTTCTCAGAAGCTATCCGACGCGCCTTGCGCCAGGATCCTGATGTGATCCTAGTTGGGGAAATGCGTGATCTCGAAACGATTGAAGCGGCTATTAGTGCAGCTGAAACCGGTCACCTTGTCTTCGGTACTTTGCACACCAATAGCGCTGCTAAAACGGTCGATCGTATCGTGGATGCGTTTCCGGCAAACATGAAGGAGATGATTCGAACACAGCTGGCAACCTCTCTTGTCGCCGTCGTATCTCAAGTGCTTTGCAAGAAAGAGGGTGGAGGTCGTGTCGCCGGACTAGAAGTGATGGTTACGACTACGTCAATTGCGGCTCTCATTCGCGACAACAAGACCTATCGTATTAACTCCGATATTCAAACGGGGGCGAAATTGGGCATGTTTACAATGGATACCCACCTAATGAGTCTTTACAATAGGGGATTGATCTCAGCTCGAGAGGCGTTTGAAAAAGCGCAGGCCCCTGACGAAATGCGAACACGGTTGGAAAATCTCGGCGGCAAAGTTACGGCGTCGTAAAGCTTGCAGCGAAAACCGATTCGACCCTCTCCGAGGGTTTCGAACGCCTTTTCCCAGCGAAATTGATTCGGTTGAGGGTTAATCAACGTCTCAGGACGTCATCAAAGTCTTCGTCTTCGAAACGGGTACAAGCTTGAGGCGTACCACTTTCGTACTAGTGTAAACTGCCCGAAGCAGCATTGGAAGCTAGGGTCGGTTCGCAGGAATTTTCGAGGAACGAAGCCGTTTTCCTTTCTGTGCAAGGCGGGAGTTTTATCGGGATGCTCCTAAGGGTCGGAGAAGGTCGTATGGCCTCGAGCAGGCTCCCATGATTTTTTTGGGAATAAATAGCGAGGGGTACCGCTCTTTTCTCTGTGAACACAAATACCCGACATCGTATCGAGCCGGACGATCTGGATCGAGGCACTCAGAGCCGGGAAATAAACATGGGGATAACCAAATGCTAGATATCCAAAAGAGACTCAAGCTGAACCAACCGATTGCGACTTCCGAGGGGAATCGAGACCGCTACGATAGATGGTAGAAATATAACTTAGACGAGGAATGCTCCAGGTCCTGGAATCAGCATCTGGAGTTGTTCGTTGGTACGACGATAGAAAAGCTTATGCCGATTGGCTTCCAGGAACTAATAGATTTGTATTATCAAAACCTGTACCGCTATGCGCTCAGTATCAGTGGTTCACGGGAGAATGCTTGGGATCTAACACAGGAGACCTTCTTGATATGGGCCCGGAAAGGATCGACGATTAGATCGGATAAAGCGACGAAGTCATGGCTTTATACCACTCTGTACCGTGAGTTCCTGAAGCTCTCGAAACGAAATAGCAGAGTGGTCGCCTTGGAGGACCAGTCTATGTGCTACGAATCATTATCCGATGAAGAGGACCCGCTTCCACACTTTGAGGCGGAAGGTGTAATGAATCTGTTGATGGAACTGAAGCTTGAATACCGAAAAGTAGTAACATTGTACTATCTGGAATCGTATTCCTTTAAGGAGATCTCAAAGATTCTCGATATTCCCATCGGTACGGTCATGTCGCGATTGGCGAGAGGAAAAGACGTGCTGAGGCGCAAATTGCGAAACGAGAACGAGCCTAACAATATTATTGCATATAAAAACTTGGAGAGAGCTTCTGGAGATGAATAAGGTCGAGGCAAAGCTGGTGCTATCAAATTACACGTTGGGAGAGGCTCCCGTTGAGGATCCCCGTTTCGACGCGGCGTTGAAAATTGCGGAGGCCGATCCCGAGCTGACGGCCTGGTGGAATCGAGCCAAAGAAAACGACGCGGTTATCCAGGGCCGATTGCGTAGTTTCGAGCCTCCCTCTGACTTACGCGCTGCATTGGGTGCCAGTATGGAGAACGCTTCGAAGAAGCGGAATTTCCGTCGAACGTTTACACGATATTTGGCCTTGGCAGCGAGTCTGGTGGTTGTCACGGGCATTTATTTTCAGTTTATTGTAGATCGAAGCGACGAGTATACAGGGCCTTTGGTTGACCGTGCCTTCAACTACTCATTCGACGAACCGAGACTCAAATATTTCAATAAAGACACCACGAAGATAACCGATTGGCTTGGGGACCAGAATTTTGATTTGCCTCCGCAACTGCCACCGCGATTTCTGGCCCAGGAAGGCATTGGGTGTCGTCCGCTCAACTGGTCGGACAGCAAGGTGGCCATCATCTGCGTCGATGCGGAGGTGGTGTATCACCTCTTTGTCGCCAAAGGAGAAGAATTCGAAGAGGTAAATTTGTCCGATACGTTTGAATACGAAAAACGGAAAGCAGGTTGGACCGTGAGCAAATGGGAATCTCAAGGCCATGTTTTTGTCCTGACCGCTAAAGCGAGCCAGGAGCGAATGGAGTCCATGTTGGCAGAATATTCGCCTTAGTCGTTTAATTGAAGACTGAGAAGACTTCTTCTTTGGCATTGTCATTATTCCGGCTCTTAATGAAACTTGGGCTCGCTGATGATAAAAGCTAGCTCCATATTTTTCCGTATGAGGAACTCTCTGCCCTATGCTTCGGGTTACCTGCTCCTCTTGCTCCTGTGTGGCTGTCAAAGAGAGATCAATACAGAGAGCGAAACGGTTCATGTCTTCGCGGCGGTCAGCTTGAGAGAGGCGATTGAGGAGGTCAGCATGCTGTTTGAGAGGGAGACCGGTTTTGAGGTATCCTTGAATTCGGCAGGTTCCAACGTTCTGGCTCAGCAGATCGAAGCAAGTTCCCGAGCGGATCTGTTTATCAGCGCGGACTCGGGCTGGATGGACTATCTTGAAAGTAAAGGAATATTGGGGGACAACACTCAGATCGATCTTTTGACGAACACTCTCGTAATGGTCTGCGCTCAGGGCGCTAGTTGGAATGAGGCGAAAGTCGAAGGATTGTGTGGGCTAGATTTTACTTTTCTATGCATCGGGGACCCAGACGCGGTTCCAGCTGGCAGGTATGCGCGTGATTGGCTTTCTGGGTTAAACTGTGGTGATTCGACAGTTTGGGAAGTGTTTCAAGAGCGGGTGTCACCGGCTCCAGACGTGCGAGCGGCTCTGTCTCAAGTGGCCAGTAGTAAGGACCGAATCGGTATCGTATATTTTACTGACTATCTCTTATACCAAGATCGTTTGAAATTGCTTCTAGAGGGGCCAAGTGAAAAGGCGCGATATCCTGCGGCGATGACGGAGCAAGGCATGGAAAAACTAGCCGCTGGCCGATTCTTTACCTTTCTGCAATCGAGTGAGGCCAGATTGACATTTGAAAAATTTGGATTTCGAGTCGATTTGCCAGAGGAAGATTAGGGTTCGCGCTTGCAAGCCAGAGCCTGCAGGGTGATTTTCGTTTGTTTCCCTAAATCCGGATATATCCGGCAACTTTCACCGTGCCAACGATTTACGAGACAATTTCATCCACTTTACTTTGGGCCGTTTTAGCGAGTCTCATCGTTGCTGTGCCGGGATTGGCGATTGCTTACTTGTTGGCCCGACGGGAGTTCTTGGGAAAAAAAGTGCTATCGACTTTTACCACCTTGCCCTTGGTGCTTCCGCCTACTGCGGTTGGCTACTTGCTTTTGCGACTTTTTGCCGATGATGGCTGGCTGGGCCGCGAGCGAATCGGCTTCGATCTCGATATAATCCTAAGCTGGAAGGCCGTTGTCATCGCCTGCTCCATAATGTCTTTTCCGATCTTCGTTCGCACAGCGCGGGTTGCCTTCGAGGAGGTCAATCCCCGTTTGGAACGCATGGGTCGAACGTTGGGAATGGGCCGACAGAAAGTCTTTCTTTCAATTACTCTGCCGTTGGCCTCACGGGGACTGATCGCGGCGACTTTGCTCGGGTTCACTCGGGCATTGGGTGAATTTGGAGCAACCATAATTCTGGCGGGAAATATTCCGGGTAGAACGCAGACCTTGGCCTCGGCCCTTTTTAGTGCCCAGCAAAGCGGGAATGAGGCCTTGGCGAATCAGCTATTGGGTGTCGCCTTGCTAGTTGGTTTTATCGCTGTCTACACTACGGAGAGACTCGCTTCAAAACGTTCTTCGAGAAAGGAGCAGGCGGGATGAATGAGGTAGAGACGATTTTCAATATCTCATTAAAGGCTCGCTTTGGAGATCTGAAATTAGACCTTGAATACAAGGGTTCCAAGCATGTCCTAGGAGTATTTGGCGTTTCCGGTGCGGGAAAGACGACCTTTCTGGAATGCCTGGCAGGACTGAGAAAAGTAATGTCGGGGCAGATCGCAGTAGCTGGCGAAATCTGGCTGGATACGGAGACCAACTGCTTTGTCCGGACAGAGAAGCGCTATGTGGGCTACGTGCCCCAGGATCATCTTTTGTTTCCTCATAAAAATGTGAGGGGGAATCTTGAAGCCGGAAAAGCAAGAGCGGTGGAAAGCGGACCGGACTTTCAAAGTGTATTGAAAAAAGTCGTCGCTGTTCTCGAGTTGGAGCCCTTGTTGGACCGATCTATAGACCAGTTGTCTGGAGGAGAGCGTCAGCGAGTATCGCTAGGTCGAGCGCTTTGCTCAGGTCCCAAACTACTTTTGTTGGACGAGCCTCTCGCATCGCTTGATCTTCCCTTGAGAAGAAAAATCCTTCCGTTTCTAATCCGCACTAAAGAGGCCTTTGAACTGCCGATGGTTGTGGTTTCTCATAACCCCACGGAATTGCAGGTTTTGTGTGACGAAGTTCTAATCTTGGAAAACGGTCGGAATGTGATGGTCGGTAGTCCTAACGAGCTCTTCACCAGTGATTCATTGTTCGAGGTGGCGAAACAGCATGGATTTGAGAATGTGTTTTCTGGTGCCATCATTGAAAAATCAGATCAAGTGGACCGGTTGAGCCTCTCGGGTAAAGATGGCGAGATAAGTATACAAATTCCGGCGACAGATGCTCTTGTCGGAGATCGAGTATTGGCTAGCATAGGTTCTGACAATGTACTAATCGGTCTTGAACAGCCGCGGGGGTTGTCTGCCCGCAATTGTTTGTCAGCGACAATCTCCCGAATTGAAAACGCTGGAACTCGATGGCTCGTCCACTCGGTAGTTGCGGATGCGGTTTCGGACTTCGTCGTGGAAGTGACGAGCGATGCCATTGAAGCATTGCAATTGGAATCAGGAGCAAGAATTTACTTGGTGTTTAAAACGAGCTCCGTTTCCACCCTGACCGGTTGATAGATTAGTTTGCGTTAGAATCGGTGACTTTTCCAGATCGGGGATTCTAATTGATCGTAGCACAAAGAGAACTCCTTGCCAGTGGGGCCAATTTTGTTTCAGATACCGTTCTTCGTTACTCGGCGGACACCCGCTCACTGATTGAACCTTTTGGAAGCATGAACTTGGAAGATTCGTATCGGATTTTGGGAATCAATGCCAGTTCTTCGGAAGAAAAGCGCTTTAAGGCGTACGAAGAACTGCGGGGGCGCCTGAATGCCAAGCTCTCCAACGCCCCAACTTCGGGCCTTAAGGAAAAGTATCGCAAGACTTTACTGCAACTGGACGAAGCCATTGAAGCTGCGGAAGCGAGTTTCGATGAAAAGGAGATGCCCATTTTTAAGATAGCAGCTTCAGCGCCAGCGAGTCGGCGAACCGAAGAGGAAGTTGGGTCCAATGATTCCACAAAACGCGCTAAGCCATCGAGGCTGCTTTGGATTGTATCTGGAGTGATGATTATTGTGGTCCTTCTTGTGGCATCCAGCATTGCGTGGCAGCGCCACGTTGAAAGCGAAGCGCAACGAGTCGCCGCGATCGAATTGGCGAGAGCGGAGGAAGTGAAGAAGGAGGAACTGGCCCTCGTTCAGCAAGAATTGGAACCCCTGAAAAGGCCGTATGAGCTGTTTTCCAGAAAATTGGAAGCGACCCTCGAAAACGCAGAGATCAGAAATGGGGAGCTGGAAACAGCGCTAGGAGTTGCGAAGCGCGAAGGCAGTCGAGAGGAGCAGGAAGTCGCGACTTATCGACTTGAGACGCATTCGGAGTATCTTGGTTGGCTTCGCGGTTACCTGGATGAATATTCGGTTGCGGAAATACTGAAGTCCGTGGAGGAATTAGTCTCTGCTGGAAGGGTAAGTGAGGCGACGAGAGCTTTGACCGAGCCCGTCACTGACTTCGAAAGTCTTTCAGCGACGATCGAAGAAACGAAACAGCGCAAATATGAATTGCCGTTGAAGGAGTTTGTCGCGAATCAGGAATACAACCGGGCATTGGATGCGTCGAAGAAGGCTCTGGGTCGACTGGATTTTGCCAACGCGATTGCGACATTAGAGCCGTATTAAAATAGGGAATACGTCGGAAAAAAGGCGAAATCAGAACTTGAATCGATTTATGCACTGAAGCACGAGGACGTTCTGAAGCGTACGGAGCATGCGACGGAAATCGGGGAATTACAGTTAGCCCGAACGTTATTGGATACATTGGAAGGGGATCCGATTTCCAGTAATGCGAAACAGAGACAAATCGATCTCGTGGAACAACTCAATTCCGAGTACGCGTTGGAGGAAGCAATCTTAGTATCGAGGAAGGCGCTTGAACGGAATGCGTTTGCCCAGGCTCGTGGGCAACTGGCTTATTTGGTGAAGGATGCCCATGTAGAGGAGCGAGCACAGGCTGAAATTGAAAAAAATGATACATTGGAGAAGGCTTGGCAAGATGAGCAGGATGCAATCAGACTGGAAGTCGAGCTGGCAAAGTTGAAAGAGTCGTCGCTCAATCGAGAGGACGGGGGTTCAGGAATATCCGAATTTGATCAACCTCCCCAATTGCTTTCCAAATCGGATTCAGTCTATCCGGATCTCTTGAGACGCAGTGGCACCAGTGGCTATGTTGAGCTCGAGTGGGAAGTTGGAGTGGATGGCCGGGCGAAGAGTATCAACGTATTGTCCTCTAGTCGGTACGAATACGAGATTCCAGCGGTAGAGGCGGTAAGACGCTGGAGATTCAAACCTGCAGAAGAAAATGGGGTATCGGTTGCCGCAAAGGTCCGGCAGAAGTTGCTCTTCAATCCAAGATAAGGATTGAATGAAATTATTTGTTGTCTCGCAGAGTCGTTTCTAGGGCTGGTTTCGCGATCAATCCATTCGGTGCCGCAATTTCATATACAATGTCGAAGTGATTGAGTCCGGGAAGGACGTCATGCGAGCTGGCAATACTCGCGGCCTTTAATTGCTCGTGCATGTGGATTGATTGCTCTAGGAACTGATTCGTTTCGTCCCCACCAACAGCGAAGGAAACCGTTGTATTCAGAATAAGGTTTTCTCGTCTTAAAGGACTGAATTTGCTCACGGTTGCATCATCAAATTTGAGTTCGTCACTGAGATAGGAGTGTCTGATCGGGTCCAGGTCGAAAATCCCGCTAACGCACAAAACGCTCTTAACCGACCTCGCTATTGGGTCACCACTAGATTCTAATTCGATGGCTGTCGCTAAAGCCAAATGAGCTCCTGCGGAATGCCCTGCAATGTTTAGCTTAGCCGGGTTTCCATTGAAATTTGACGCGTTATGATGTATCCAGTTTAGGGCTTCTTTGATGTCCTCCACGATTTCTGCCATGCTGGCATCCGGAGCCAAACGATAGTTGACGTGGGCCGCAGCGCATCCGTTTTCCAAGAAGGGTCGCGCCGTAAAGTGATACGGACGCTTGTCTAGCGACTTCCAAAAGCCGCCGTGGATGAAGACAAATATGGGAGCATCTTTTTCGGATGCCGGAAAGATATCGATGGTTTGCAGCGAGTGACTGCCATAAGATTGATCGAATTTGTGCGGGTAAGTGTCACGCGTTTCCTGGCTCAAAGACTCATTCCGATCGAAGTAGAATTGAAAATTGGGATGTCGCTCTCGCAGTTTGAAATCGTAGTCGTAGAGATTTGGAGAATTTGAAGCGGTCACAGGGTAGGGAGAATCGGCTCAACCCGCTGTTTCTGTCAAATCAATCGCAGTCCTGGTTAAGTCTTCAAATCCAGATTTTCAGGGAACTTCTGAATCATCAATACGTCGATCGTTGACGCGTGGTTCAGAGAGTGCAGAGTATGCCACTTTCAGTTTAAATCCTATGAAACCTGCTTCCCCTGTGTATCCCCGAGTGGGCTATTTTCTCGGTATATTAATCCTCTTTTTAGGTCTTGCTGGTTCGCTCGGAGCGAATCCGAGCGGATCTAAGCCAAATATCATCCTGATCTTCACGGACGACATGGGCTATGGCGATATAGGTGTTTTGCACCAAAACCAGAGAACTGGAAAAAAGCACGCTACGCCAAATCTGGACCAAATCGCTCGTGAAGGGATTCAACTGCGCCGCCACTACTGCCCGGCACCCGTCTGCGCCCCATCCCGTGCCTCTCTCCTTCGCGGCCTGCATCAAGGACATACGGAAGTTCGCAACAGCAATTTCGACAAAGCCATTCCCGATAATCACACTTTGGCGACCGTACTGAAGGGAGCAGGGTATCGGACGCTGCATGTGGGCAAGTATGGTTTGCCAGGTTTGGGTGAGTCCAGGGATTCGTTCAAAAACCCTGACGAATGGCCGGCCTATCCGACCAAGCGAGGATTTGACGAGTACTTGGGCTACGTTCGTCACGTTGATGGTCACGTGCACTACCCGAACAACGAATGGCCCATCGGAAATTCAGAATCGCATCGGACCGGGAAAGAGGTCTGGCACAACGAAAAGGAAATTTCTGCCCAGCTCGACAAGTGCTACACGACCGACCTCTTTACGGCCTACACGAAGAAGTGGGTCTCGGAGCATGCGAAGGCAGATCGCGATGAGCCATTCTTCATTTACCTTGCCTACGATACACCCCATGCGGCATTGCAGGTGCCTACCCAGGCATTTCCGGAAGGAGGCGGACTGAAGGGTGGATTGCAGTGGCTAGGTGAACCCGGTAAGATGATTAATACAGCGACAGGTGAGATTGATTCCTGGATACACCCAGATTATCGCAATCCAAGCTGGTCCAATGTTGAACAGCGTTTCGCTACCATGGTTCGTCGGATCGACAGCGCCGTGGGGGATCTAGTTCGACTGCTGAAGGATCTCGATATCGATGAGGAAACGCTCATCGTGTTTACTAATGACAACGGTCCCCTTTCCGTGAGTTATATTGAAGGAGAGCCCTTTACCCCAATTCACTTCCAGTCCTATGGGCCGTTCGATGGGGAAAAGCGCGACGTCTGGGAGGGCGGTATTCGTATGCCTGCTCTGGCTCGTTGGCCCGGAAAAATTCCGGAGGGAAGGATCGACCGCACCCCTTCCCAGTTTCATGATTGGATGACGACCTTTGCGGATGTCGCAGGTTTACCTTTACCGGCCTTGTCTGATGGGGTGTCGCTTGTTCCAGCGCTTACCGGGACAGGTGAGCAGGAGCCGGGTACTGTTTATGTTGAATATTTACATGGCGGTAAAACGCCAAATTACCCTGATTTTGATCCTAGCCATCGGAACCGCGCTCGGAAAGAAATGCAGGCGATTTTTCTGGAAGGCTACAAGGGAGTTCGCGTGGATATTCAAAGCCACAGCGACGACTTTGAAATCTACGATGTGGAAACCGATTTGAAGGAAGTAAACAATCTCGCTGGGACAAATGACTTTTTTGTGGGCCTGCAACAGCGCATGAAGGATCGTTCACTGCAATTACGTCGACCCAACGCGGACAATCCCAGACCTTACGACGAGGAATTCGTGCCCTCAGTTGAAGTAGCGACTGTGCGACCGGGTGCGCGGTGGGTGGCTTACGAAGGGGATTTTCCGTGGACACCGAAGTTTTGGAACGTGGCTGCCAGTTCGCTTGGAGGGGTGACCGAGATAAGAGGTGACGTGGGTCCCGAAAACGGCGCGATCGTTTACACGGGTTACTTGGATGTGCCCGAAGAAGGGGAGTATCGTTTCTCGCTTGTGGCTGATTCAGGTGCGGTCTTCCGTATTCACGATGCAAACATAATTGATGCGGACTACGGCTATAATCAAGGTTCAGAGGTTTCAGCTAAGGTGAATTTAGCCGCGGGTCTCCATCCCTTCCGACTAAACTATCTGAAGAAGTCGGGCAACAATCCTCAACTTAACCTGAAATGGAGTGGCCCTTCGATCGAAAAGCAGACCATACCGGTCGAACGATTGTATAACTGATTCCGGTATTATTGTTTGGTTCCTACATGATTTTAAACTAGTTTCTTATGAATAGATGTATCAAAATTATCGTTTCGCTCGGTGTGTTTGTATCCGTGGTGAACGCCGCTTCAGCTAAGCCGAATATTCTCTTCATCTTTCTGGACGATTTCGGATGGAAGGACACGAGCTACATGGGCTCTGATTTCTACGAGTCGCCTCATCTCGACCAACTTGCAGCCGACGGAATGCGCTTCACGAATGCCTATTCTGCATCGGCCAATTGCGCTCCTGCGAGAGCAAGCCTCTTGTCAGGGCAGTATACCCCTCGACATGAAATCTATAACGTTGGGACAGGACCTCGTGGAAATCCGAAACATCGTCGTTTACAGCATGTACCTGGTGTGGATGTGCTGGATACGAATATTAGGACATGGGCCCATCAGATTCAGGCCTCCGGCTACAAGACCGCGTCGATGGGAAAATGGCACTTGAGCGGTGATCCTATCCCTTATGGTTTCGATATCAATATTGGCGGAACGCACTCGGGTTCTCCGCCCAAAGGCTATTACCCTCCGCATCCGAACATCCCTAGTTTGCAAGGATTGCCGGAGGATTCCTATCTGACGGACTACTTGAGCGATCAAGCGGATGCCTTCATTCGCGAAAACAAAGATCAGCCTTGGCTGCTATACTTGACCCATTTCGCCGTGCACACCCCACTCGATGCGAAGAAGGAGCTTGTGGCAAAATACGAGTCCAAGAAAAAGGGGAAGTTGCACGACCACGTGGCCATGGCGACAATGATTCAGTCGGTCGACGATGGGATCGGTAAAATTCAGGCGACTCTAGAAGAGCTTGGAATTGCGGACGACACCATCATTCTATTCTTTTCGGACAATGGCGGATACGGACCTGCGACAGACATGGATCCACTCAAAGGATACAAAGGGACCTACTACGAAGGAGGTATTCGGGTGCCGTTTTTTGTCAAATGGCCGGGAGTCGTGAAGGCGGGTACGCGCAATGATACTCCCATTATCGGAGTGGATCTTTATCCAACATTGTGTGAGATGGTCGGAGCCGATTTGCCAGCAGGCCAGGCCTTGGATGGAGTGAGCCTGTTGCCATTGTTCAAGGGAGAGAAAACGAATTTGAAAAATCGTCCTCTCTACTGGCATTTTCCCGCCTACCTGCAATCCTATGCGGTGACCGATGAACAACGGGACATCCTTTTCCGGAGTCGACCCTGCAGCATCATCCGCATGGGTGACTGGAAGCTGCATCAGTATTTTGAAAGTGGAGACTTGGAGTTGTACAATTTGAAGCGGGATATTGGTGAAAAACGAAACCTGGCCAAAAGAAATCCAGAGAAAGCCAAAGAACTTATGACTCAGCTGGAAGCCTGGAGGGCGGAAATCGGAGCGCCGGTGCCCACAACGCCTAATCCTGAATTCGATGCAAAAGTTGAGGCTGAGGCTCGAAGCGGAAAAATGAAAACGCGTTCGTGAATTTTATCCAATGCCCTGGACGGGCTCGGCGAGTCGCTCGCGATCCAAAGTCGCTTCTCCGTTTACGATCGCGGCCATATGTCTACAGAGATTCCCTCGATCGTTGGGAATTTAGCCACGCAGTCCTGCATGTTCCTGAAATGCGTTTTCCAGGGCTGCCCGTAGGCGCTCCCCATTTGCGGTAACTTCTGGGCAAGGAAAATAGCGGCGCAGACTTTGAGTGAAACGGACGCGTTTACAAAGCTATGAAGTGATTCGAAAAGTTGATATTAGGCGTTTCAGAATGGCTAGTCTGCAGAATGCGTGCAAAAATCAGCCCGCTTTGCGCTTGTCGCTACAATACTCCGGTGGGATATCATTGTCCTCATCTATCCGTGGTAGGAAAAATGCTGGGCTGATTCCGTCAGCCCGATAATCGAACCTGCAGAAAGGTTTTCGCTTAATCCGACGCTTTATCGTAAAATTCCCACATCGCGGCTTGAAAGGGGGGAAAGGACCTACCAAGTTCTTCCGCTTCGATGAAAACGGACCATAAGCGAAATTTCAGCATCATAGCCCATGTCGACCATGGGAAGACGACTTTGTCGGACCGGTTGCTGGAGAATACAGCGACCGTTACCCAGCGAGTATTGACCGAGCAGCATCTGGATTCGATGGATCTCGAGCGGGAAAGAGGTATCACGATCAAAAGCCATCCCGTGACGATGCACTATAAGGCCAAGAATGGGGAGCTGTATCAGCTAAACCTGATGGACACGCCTGGCCACGTCGACTTTTCCTACGAAGTGTCTCGGAGTCTGGCAGCCTGTGAGGGAGCGCTTCTTCTGATTGACGCGGCTCAGGGCGTTGAGGCGCAGACTGTGGCCAACGCGAATCTGGCTGTGGAGCAGAACCTGGTGATCATTCCTGTGATCAACAAGATTGACCTACCCAGTGCCAATCTGGACCTTTGCTTGAAACAGTTGGAGGACCTGCTAGCGATCCCGGCGGAAGAGGCGATTTTAGCGAGCGCCAAGAACGGGATCGGAATCGAGGAAATCCTGGAAGCAATCGCCCTTCGTGTGCCCCCTCCAAGGTGGTCGGATTGCCCGGAAACGAGAGTGGGCATTTTCGACTCAGTTTACGATGCCTATCGAGGAGCGATCGTCTACATTAGGGCTTTCTCGGGAGAGATTAAGCGTGGCGACCAGATTGTCATGATGAGTGACAATACGCGGGCAGAAGTCAAAGAGGTAGGTGTATTCACACCTTCGATGCAGAAGTCGGAAGCGCTGACCGCGGGCGATGTAGGGTACTTGGTTTGCAATATCAAGAACGTAGCGGAAATAAAGATCGGCGACACGATTACCCATTATCACAACCAGGCCAAGGAGATGTTGCCCGGCTATCAAGAGGTCCGGCCTCTTGTTTTTTCGGGAATTTACCCGGTGGAGACATCGGACTTTGAAAAACTGAAGGCAGGAATGGGAAAGCTTCAGCTCAATGATGCCGCATTTAGTTTTCAGGCCGAAAGCTCCATGGCCCTTGGCTTTGGCTTTCGTTGCGGTTTTCTCGGTTTGCTGCACATGGAGATTATCCAGGAGCGAATACGCCGGGAATATGACGTCGATATCATATCCACGTATCCAAGTGTTATTTACAAGGTAGAGAAGGTGAATGGTGAAGCCATTGAAGTCGATAATCCGATCAACTTGCCGGACCCGTCCGCCATTGAGCGAATTTTGGAGCCAACGATCAAGGCGACGATTCACGTTCCAAACGATTCGATTGGCGACATTCTAAATCTCGTCATGGACAAGCGAGGCGTTTGCGACCACACCGAGACGCTCGACGAAACCCGTCTGATGATTGTGTGCAATCTGCCGTTGAATGAGATTCTAGTCGATTTCAACGATCGCTTGAAGAGCATCACTCGGGGATACGGATCGATGGACTATGAGCTCGATGAGTATCGTGAGTCCAAGCTAGTCAAGATGGACATCATGGTAAATGGCGATCCGGTGGACGCTTTCTCGTCAATTGTCCACCAGGACAAGGCGCGGGAGAAAGGGAAGGTGCTTTGCGAAAAGCTGGCGGACATAATCCCGATGCATCTGTTCAAGATCGCGGTGCAGGCAGCAGTAGGCGGGAATATTATCGCCCGGGCCAATGTGCGGGCGATGCGCAAGGACGTTACGGCAAAGTGCTATGGTGGGGATATCAGCCGTAAGCGAAAGCTCCTCGACAAGCAGAAGGAAGGTAAGCGGAAGATGAAGAACATTGGCAATGTCTCCATTCCGCCAGATGCCTTCATTAAGGTCCTGAAAAACGACTGAGAATCGGGTAAACGGGAAAATCGGGATCTTAGCGGAATGCGAATGGTCCTTAAATCCCCTCCTTCTGGGAACTTTAGACTTTCTATCGTACTAGATACGTTAAAAGCTGTTTTCTCAAATACTTCCTATGTTCGGATTCCTCCAATCAGAAAACTCGAAACTGCGCGGCGCCGCCAAAAACTGGCTCTATCTTGGGCACAAGGTCTACAATTTCCGGAAAGACCAGCTTACCGATTCCGAGATTTCGGAACTGGGCAAGAGGTTGGAGGAGCTGAGGGGGCAATTGAAGGCGAAAACCGCGGACGCGGGTAAGCTAAAATTGGCGATCGAAGGAGTGGAAGGACATATGAAAAAGGTGGGGGGCGCCTTTTACCCGCAGTCAATGATCGGGGAGAATGTGGATTTCGCGCTCTATTTTCTGATCCTCTACCTAGGTTTCACGGCTTTCTTCATCAAGCCGTTCAAGATTCCGACCAACTCGATGTGGCCTACCTACAACGGGATGACGAGTGAAGTTTGGACGGAAGACAATCCAGCTCCGGGGGCAATCAGCCGGGCGATTCGACTGATCGCTCATGGAGCGATACGCTACGAGTTGAAAGCCCCAGCGGATGGAGAGCTTCTAATACCGATTTCTACCCGGGTTCGTTCTAGCAGCCTTTTGCCAGTCAATACGGTGAGCAAGCGGCACCATTTGATAATACCGGGCAAAGGCAATGGTTTCGCTTTTGAGATTGGGGGGGAACCGCTCCTGCTGAAAACGCCGCAGGAATTCGACGTCTCCAGCGACATGCCCATGCTAAATCAGCAGGATCAGAACATATTGCTCAAGTCCTGGTTCCCGGAAGAGAATTCGCTTCTCGAAGTCATCCAGAAGAAGATTAGCTCTGGGGAAACCGCGGGCAGGGGACCAAGAACGTTGGCCAATGGATTGGTGACGGACGTGATCATGGTGAAGACGGGCCGGTTCTATAAAAAAGGGGAAACGGTTCTGTCCTTCGATATTCACACCGGAGACCAGCTATTTGTGGATCGGATGAGCTACCATTTTGTCAGGCCGAAAGTGGGGGACGGATTCGTCTTCAAGACCAGTGAAGTACCTGCGCTCACGCGGAGAGGCCGGGACAGTTATTACATCAAGCGACTGAGTGGGGTCCCAGGAAACGAGCTCCAGATCGACAACGGCAAGCTCCTGGTGAACGGGGAAGAAGCCCAGGGCTCGGTCGGCTTCGTGAAAAACAATTCAAAAGAGGCCCCTTATGATGGGTATTTTCACATTGGGAATTCCCTACTCAGGCGAGGGGAGACAATCGTAGTACCTGAGGACAGGTATGTGGCTTTGGGCGACAACAGTGCCCACAGCTCCGACAGCCGCGACTGGGGTTACGTGCCTGAGGCAGCCATTGTGGGTCGGCCGGTGCTGATTTTCTATCCGTTCACCAAGCGTTTTGGGCTCACAAAATAGCCTTGGATTTAGCCTGTCGCGCCTTTTGTGATTGAATGGGGTCGCCGACCGATCTGGTTGGATGAGTTTAGGGAGGATCGAACTACCCGAACCCGGGGGAGTGGTCTCGCAGATTTTGCCTTGACACAGGTCGTGCCGGCCAAGGTATTAGGAATCTTGTCCTTCCGCAAAATTTTAAGCTGGAAACAGGCGCGCCTTCCTCCCGAACGGGCTGGGAAACGTCCTCCAGTTCAAAGCCATTCTTTTGGCGCGTATAAAAAGCCTTAATACATTCCTCAATTCGCAACTATTCCTATACAGGCGCCCGGTTTTCGCCAATATTCTTGCTCATGAAATCGATTCGATCTCACGCGGGGTTTTTCTCCTCGAAGTCAATTTTGCTAGCGCTGACGCTTTTCGTTGCTGTCTTTTCTGGCGCGACGCTGAAGGCGGATAAGCGCGGTGAGCAGTTGTACCGCAACTGTTCCATCTGCCATGGCCCTGATGGACAGGGTATCCCGTTGCAACTAGCACCGGCTCTGACGGCTCTTTCTGAGAAGTATATTGTGGAGCAGCTGAAAAAGTATAAGGCGGGGATACGTGGTGCCCATGCAGAGGATATTGCGGGTCTCAGAATGTTGCCGATGGCGCAGACGATGATTACGGAAGATGACATGCAAGCAGTCGCGAGTTACATCGTTTCGCTGGGGTCTTCTCCCGTTGAGCCGACTCTCGAAGGCGGAGACCCGGTCAAAGGACAGGCAACCTACGCGACTTGCCTCGCGTGCCATGGTCCTGACGGTAAGGGCAATGACCTTCTGAATGCACCGAGTCTTCGAAATCAACATGATTGGTATCAGCTAGCCCAGCTGAAGAAATTCAAGGCAGGTGTTCGCGGTTCGAATCCGCAAGACATAACAGGAGCCCAGATGCGCCCGATGTCGATGCTTCTAGCAGATGAGCAGATGATGAAGGATGTAATTGCCTACATCAACACGCTTGGGAAATAGGCTTACGGACTTAAACTACGAAAAACTGAAATTTTATGAGCGATAGCGACAACGAACTTGATCCCGAGGCAGAAGCCTACGCTTACTCCGCAACTCGCAGGATGTTCTACTACACGGTTGCAGGAACGATAGGCTTTTCGGCCGTAATTATAACTCTATGGTACGTTTTTTAAAAAACCCGATTTGATAACTTTCCTCCCTATTCAGTCATGTTTGAGTTTTTAGATAAATTTATGCCAGGTATCTTGGAGTCTTTGCTCCCTCGAGCATCTAGCTACGCGATAGAAATAGATGTCCTCTTCGACGTTATCACTATTTTAGTGGGTTTCTGGTTTTTTTTGGTTCTTGGGTATTTTTTCTACCTGATTTTTCGCTATCGCCAACGGGATGGTCACAAGGCCGAGTACATCTCAGGCGAAACGCATAAGCAGAAGCAAGCCATAGAAATTCCGCACTATCTAATACTTGTGTGCGACGTGGCTATAATTATCCCCACCTTTCTTGTATGGTTTAACATCAAGATAGATATTCCTCCACCTGAAGAGGAGGTACGAATCGTAGCACAGCAATGGGCGTGGACCTTCTATCATGCGGGTGAGGATAGGGTGTTAGGAACAGATGATGATATTGTAACGGTTAATGAGCTTCACATCAAAAATAATACCCAGTATTCTTACCACCTCGAATCGAGAGACGTGATGCACAGTTTTTCCGTTCCCGTTTTTCGATTGAAGCAGGATGCTATACCGGGTCGCGTTATCAGTGGACACTTTAAGCCAATCTTGGAAGGTGAGTGGGACATCCAATGTGCGGAAATGTGCGGGGTAGCTCATGGCATCATGGGGGCTCGAATTTTTATCAGGTCAGAAGCCGAGCACAACGCGTGGCTCGCGGCGAATTCGCCCAACTCCAACGGGGCAGGCATTCTAGCGGCCGCAGAACAGATTCTATCTCAAGAAAAGGAGGACCAGAACAATGGCTGAAGTCGCACACGCAGACGTGAGTCATGGGGAGCACCATGACGACCACCACGAACCGTCCTTTTGGAGCAAATACATTTTCTCCACGGACCACAAAATAATCGGTTTCCAGTATATGTTTACAGGAATGGCGATGGCTCTCATCGGAGGCTATTTCGCTTATGTCTTCCGTATGCAGTTAGCGTTTCCGGGTTCTTCGATCCCTTTTTGGGGGACATTGTCACCTGCGGCCTACAACAGCCTAGTAACAAATCATGGGACTATCATGATTTTCTGGGTGGCAATGCCGGTATTAATCGCGGCGATGGGGAATTTTCTGATTCCCCTGATGATAGGTTGCGATGATATGGTATTTCCGAGAATCAACCGGCTTTCTTACCAGATTTTCCTCCTAAGTGCGGTTGTTCTCCTCGCTTCCTTTTTTGTTCCAGGTGGAGCATTTGGGGGTGCCTGGACGTCTTACGCACCTTTGTCCGCGAAGGCACAATACAACTCGACCCCTTTTGGGGCCCCCTTGTGGCTGATAGCGGTGACCCTAGAAATTGTAGCTTTCCTACTAGGGGGTATCAACTTCATTACAACGACGATGAATGCTCGGGCGAAGGGTATGAAACTATACGAGATTCCAATGATAGTATGGATGATCGTAATCGCCAGTATTCTGTTCATGTGCTCTGTGGGTCCATTGGTGGCAGGTGCTGTGATGTTACTTTTCGACCAGACTTTGGGGACTGCTTTTTTCGACGCGAACGCTGGGGGGGACCCCGTTCTCTGGCAGCATTTATTCTGGTTTTTTGGTCACCCCGAGGTATACGTCGTCCTTCTCCCTGCAATGGGTATTGTGGCCGAGGTGACTTGTACATTTGCTCGCAAGAAACTATTTGCGTACAAGCTGATTCTTTACAGTTCTATTGGGTTGGGAATCCTAAGCTTCTTCGTCTGGGCGCACCATCAGTTCATATCTGGGGTGGATCCTAGAGCGACCTATCTCTTCACGACAACGACGCTGCTGATATCGATCCCCGTGGCGATAATCCTGTTCGCGTTTGTCGCGACTCTTTATGGAGGGTCGATCCGATTCACTACCGCAATGCTATTTGCTCTAGCCTTTACCGGAGAGTTTCTCTTAGGAGGAGTGACGGGGATCTGGCTTGGATCGAGTGGAACAGATATCTATCTGCATGACACCTATTTTGTATTGGCTCATTTCCACTACACATTTGTGCCTATCGCCATCATAGCCACTTTCGCGGCGATCTATTATTGGTTCCCGAAAATGTTCGGGCGAAAGATGAACGAGACTTGGGGCAAAATCCATTTCTGGGGAACTATTATTGGTTTCAATGGAATCTTCATACCACTATTCATTTTAGGAGCCGGCGGGCAGCACCGTCGCATATACAACTTCCAAAATTATCCCGATCTAGCTGGGGCCGACATGCAAGACATGCGGGTGTTTGCGACGATGTCACTCATCGTTATGTTGGTGTTCCAAATCCCGTTTCTGATAAACTTTATCGTAAGTATCAAGCGAGGCGAGAAGGCAGGCAACAATCCTTGGAAAGCGAATACCTTAGAGTGGGTGGCTCCATCGCCTCCGCCTCATGGAAATTTCGGACCGGTCTTGCCTGAGGTGTATCGTGGTCCTTACGAGTACTCGGTTGAGGGTCGCGAAAAGGACTACTGGCCGCAAAACGAAAAGCCGGAGTCGGAAGCAACCTGAATCATTTAAGAAGTTCAATATGGCTCACCAAATAATAGCTACTAGCCGCAGTCGCACAGGAATCCCCACAGGTCGATTAGCCGTTTGGTGGATAATCGGTTCGGAAATCCTGATTTTCGGCGGACTCATCGCTACCTACTTACTAAACCGGTTTAATCATGGACCATCGTGGTCTGCAGAGGCGGCACACACGAACACCTTTATTGGAGCGGCGAACACCTTCTGGCTTTTGACTTCCAGCCTCTTTGTCGTTTTAGCGCATGCTGCGTCGGAGCGAAAAGATGCGAAGAAGACGCGTATGTGGATCTGGCTAACGATCATGCTAGGCGGCTTCTTCATGGGCTTTAAAACATACGAGTACACAACCGAGATCTTGCACGGCTACACGATCTTCACTAGCAATTTTTGGAGTTTCTATTACACGGCGACAGGATTGCATGGCTTTCACGTGGTATGCGGAATGGTGATCATGGCGATCATCGCCGAGAACGACATTAAGAATGAGCGTAATTGGCACCGTGTGGAAAACATCGGATTGTATTGGCACTTCGTCGATATCGTTTGGATCTTCCTCTTCCCGCTGATGTACATAGCGAAGTAATAAAAATTTAAATACACTATAGAATGGCAGGACATAAACATCCCAGTTACCTAAAGATCTACTTCACTCTGGTGATACTGTTTATCATCAGTGTACTCGGACCGGAATTGGCCGAGATCCTAGGATTAGAAGGGGTTTCACGAGTGGTTCTAGTATTGTCGACCGCCTTTGGTATCGCTTTATGGAAAGCTTACCTCGTTTGCGCGTACTTCATGCACTTGAAGGTCGAGAAGATCTACGCTCCCTATATTCTATTGGCATGTCTTTCGTTGCTGTTCGTTTTCTTTTTCGGAACGGCAACGGACGCGATGTTCGCTAACGGACATAATTGGGTAAAAGAATACTCTGAGGAAGATGCGGCGGCAGAAGTGATCGCTCGAGATGCCCACCATGAAGACGATCATGGCCATAGCGAATCTCACGACGACTCGCATGGCGAAGAAAAGTCGCACTAAATTGCTTAAGTTAGGATTAGGAAGTAGACAGTCTCAGATATGAAAACGATGGAGCCAGCATATGGAGGACCCGAGGTCCCCAGACGACAGAGCGGGTTGAGTAGCAGCGCTCTCGGCATGCTGATGTTTATCGCCGCTGAACTGATGTTTTTCGCAGCATTGATAAGCGCGTTTCTTATTATTAGCGCTGCCGCTGAAGCTTGGCCGCCACCGGACCAGCCTCGACTTCCTATTGTCGCCTCTGCGTTGAACTCACTTATTTTATTTGCGAGCGGCTGGATGATTTTTAAGGCATTTCGCTCGTTCAAAGCAGATCCTGGAGGTGAGGTTGTCAGAAAGCAGGTCAAGCTTACCCTTTGGCTGGGTGCGGCTTTTGTTGGATTTCAAGGTATTGAGTGGATTCGACTTTTGAGCTTTGGCCTGACGATGACCTCGAGCCAATATGGGGCTTTTTTCTACCTTATCATTGGTACGCACGCAATTCACGCGGTTGGCGCCTTGATCGGGCTATGGCGTCTGTCCGTCAAGCTGAGCGCAGGGCAATTGACGGAAGACACTTTTCATGCGGTCCAGCTGTTTTGGTTCTTCGTCGTTGGCATTTGGCCCGTATTGTACGTACTTGTTTATCTCAGTTAATGAGCATGGATATTAGACGACTCAGAATTGTTACTGGAATCTTACTTTGCTTAGCGGCAACGAGAGCTGCTCAGGCATGCGCGGTCTGCTCGGTCACAAATGAAGCGTCGCGTTATGCCTATTACGGTACGACTGTGTTTTTGACGCTTCTGCCTCTTTTCATGATAGGGGGTGTGGTCTACTACATCGCTAGAAAGGGAAGATAGGGATCAGGGGGACATTGCATTGTCCATTTGCATGGCCCACTAGAAGCGAAGTTTTCCAAACTGCGACCTAGAGCGCCGAGATTAAGGAATTAACGTCAGCGGCTACTCAAAAAATTGAAATAGATAGTCGCCTCAAAGCGTTAGCTAGCTCTGTAAGCTAGTATCTATGAGTCAGTTGATTGAATCATCCCAAGAAAGTGCGGTACGCGTTAGGTATGCGAAGGCGGCACAAGCAAAAGAGAATGCGCTTTGTTGCCCCGTTGACTATGATCAACGCTTTTTGAAAGCGATTCCCAATGAAGTCATTGAGCGAGACTATGGATGTGGGGATCCGAGTCGCTACTTGGAAAAGGGGGAAACCGTTTTGGATTTGGGTTCGGGAACGGGAAAAATTTGCTTCATCGCGTCTCAGGTCGTAGGGCCAAAGGGAAGAGTGATCGGAGTAGATATGACTGATGACATGCTGGAGGTTGCTCGTCGTAATGCCCCAGTCGTTTCTGAGAATATTGGTTACAGTAATGTGGAGTTTCGCAAGGGACGCATCCAGGATCTCAGGCTAGATATGGAAGCCCTCGATTCCTTGATCGAATCGAGTCCAGTCGTCGATTCTAATGGTCTTATGGAGCTCGAAGCGAAGATCGAACAGCTTCGGGAGGACCATCCCATGATCGATGACGATTCTATTGACGTTGTGGTTTCGAATTGCGTCCTCAATCTGGTGGATGCGGACAAGAAAAAGACGCTATTCCGTGAGCTACACCGGGTTTTAAAGGACGGAGGACGGGCGGTGATCTCGGATATTGTCTCAGACGAGCCCGTGACTTCCGAAATGATGCGGGATCCCGAGCTCTGGAGTGGTTGCTTGTCCGGAGCGATGACTGAAAGCGCCTTTTTACAAGCCTTCGAGGACGCTGGGTTTTATGGTATCCGATACCGCAAGTTCGATTTGAGTCCTTGGCGAGTAGTTGACGGGGTCGTTTTCCGTTCCGTGACAGTTGAAGCGTTTAAGGCTAGCCATGGTGAGGAGAAGGATCTGAACCAGGCTGCGATCTATAATGGCCCATTCAGCCGCGTGGTGGACGATGAAGGAATTGTTTTGGAAAGAGGCGTTCGAATCGCGGTGAGTGATCGTCAATCCGAACGGTATCAGCGTTCCCCATACAAGGAAAGCATCACCATGGTCCCACCCTCAACTGGCTTAGTGCCAGAAGAGGCCCCTGCTTTTGATAAGGACGCCGCGTCGAAGCTTCGAATGCCTATAGAGTCGAAGGGACCTGTCTACGCGGTTAAAAACGGAAGCCCTGAAAGCTGTTGTTCTGAAGAGAGCTCGTGCTGCTAAGCGAACCCTGCCCATGAACTCATCGGTTCAACTGCCCACTTTCGAAGAGCGGCTGGCGGATGAAGGATTAGTTCTTCTCCGAACAGAACCGAAGATTCTTCAAGTCAATGTTGGAAAATTGTGCAACCTCGCGTGCACTCATTGCCACGTGAATGCGGGTCCCAATCGCCGGGAGCTTATGACTCGGGAAAACATCGATCGAGTGATCGATTGGTATGCTAGAACCGAATCTATTAATACGCTCGATCTAACGGGGGGAGCGCCTGAAATGAACCCAGATTTTAGGTATCTTATTTCTAGAGTCCGTTCGATCCGACCTGCGACGACGATTATAGACCGGTGTAATTTGACCATTCTATTGGAACCCGGTTTTGAAGACCTAGTAGAGTTCTTTGTGGACAACCAGATACAGATAGTCGCCTCTATGCCATGCTATACGGCTGAAAATGTGGATGAGCAGAGAGGGGAAGGCGTCTTTGACGGATCGATAGAGGCGCTTCAATTACTGAATCAAGCCGGTTACGCCACAGATCCTCAGCTATTGTTGAATCTGGTCTACAACCCCCTCGGTGGTACCTTGCCTCCCAGTCAGGTTGAGCTGGAGGCAGATTATAAAGAGGCCTTGCGAGCGCACTTTGGAATCGAGTTCAATCGCCTTTTTACAATTACAAATATGCCCATCGCCCGGTTTCTAACCCAATTGAGGCGAGAAGGTCGAAGTGAAGAATATTATCGGCTGCTGGTCGAGAGCTTCAATCCGAAGTCAGTGGAAGGTTTAATGTGTCGGGACACGATAAGCGTGGATTGGGAAGGACGCGCGTTTGATTGCGACTTCAACCAAATGCTGCGGCTGCCGATCGGAGATGGAGGAAACCGCTTCTTATGGGACATCGCGGCAGACGAATTGCCGGGTTCTTCGATCGCAGTGAGGGACCACTGCTTCGGCTGTACTGCCGGGGCGGGTTCCAGCTGTGGCGGGGCACTCAGCAACTAGGAAATATTTTCTTTCTCAACAGTTGCAAATGGAGTAGAAGATACTGTCCAGAACTGAATCACAATCAGTAACTTGTATCGAAAATGAAATCTTGGATTAGCGCAGTACTGTTATTAGCTTTATCGATCACCTTTTTCGGGTGTTCGAACAGTAGCGATTCAGAAAAAACGTCTGCGTCCAAAGGGGCGAAACCGAGAGCCGAAGCGAAAGAGGAAAAGCAGGAAAGAGCGGCTAGAATCCGCCCGGCGGTTCCGGTAAAGGTTTCTGAAGTGGATGAAGGCACGATCACTTCATCATTGGTTTTCGACTCGGTCCTGGAAACGGAGAGCTCGGTAGAGATATTTGCTGAAACGTCAGGCCTTATTCTCGAGGTGCATGTCGAGGAGGGTGATCGGGTTGTCGCCGGGCAAGTTCTCGCCCTCATGGAAAACGTCGAGGAACGTGTAGATGCGGAGGAGGCGGAGGCCCGCTACGAGCACCAAAAAGCGAATTTTAAGCGCACGGAAGACCTTTACGAGCGGAAGCTCATCAACCAGCAGGAATACGACAATTCGAAGTTTGATCTCGAGCAAATGCGTCTGAGATTCGAGCGAGCTAAAATTCAATTGGAAAACACGATTGTCCGTTCCACAGTAAGCGGTGTTGTAACCGAGCGCCATGCTCAGGCAGGGCGGCGAGTCGCTACCAATCGCGTGCTGTTTTCGATAATGAATTTGGACGAGTTATTCGCCAATGTGAACATTCCAGGACAGCATATGCTGAGTATCGAGCAGGGCCTTCCAGCCGTTATTGACTCGGATCTGATTGAGGGAGTTCGATACGACGCGTTCGTTAAATTGGTAAGTCCAATTGTGGACCCTGAAAGTGGTACCTTTAAAGCGAAAGTGGCAGTATCGAAACTGAACGGTATGCCCATCTATCCGGGGATGTTTGTAAATGTACGTATCATTGTGGATACCAGTGATGATGCGGTATTGGTCCCGAAGGAAGCGATTGTGCATGAAGGAGACCTCAAATACATCTTCAAGGTCCAAAACGGAAAAGCAAAAAAAACTCTTCTCCAGGAAGGCTACTCCAATGTCGGCTTTGTCCAGGCTACATCAGATATTGTGAAGGGTGACTTAGTGATCGTGATGGGTCACAGCGCTCTCAAAGATGGGGCGAATGTCAAGATTGTGAAAGAAGCGGTAGCTGCCGAACAAGGTACAACGAATTCAAGTGATGCAGGCCAAGGTTGAGCCTGGATCGCATCGCAGTGAGACGTTGAATACGATTAAGCCAAAACTGCATCTGATTTGTGAATCAGAGAAATCACATGGCGTCGTCTTGTCTTTGAAACCCGAAAATAGAATCGTGTTGTGAAAAAAGTATCCCATTTTGCGATTGCGACTCGCCGGCCGGTTTCGGTTTTAATGATTGTTCTCGCAGTTTGCGTTTTCGGGTACGTTTCCTATCGCAAGTTGGCCCTGACCTTGATGCCTGATATATCGTACCCGACTTTGACAGTGCGTACCGAGTATCCGGGTACGGCCCCTCAGGAAGTTGAGACACAGGTTTCACAACGTTTAGAGCAAGAGCTAGGAATTATTCAAAAGCTGAATTCGATCACCTCAATTTCCAAAGCCGACCAGTCGGACATAATCATGGAGTTTGCGTGGGGCGCAGATATGAGTGAGGCGACACAGTCCATTCGGGAGAAGCTGGACCGGGTGAGAATGCCGCGGGATGCAAAACGCCCGCTGATTCTCAGATATGATCCCACCTTGGATCCGATAATGCGGATAGGGATGACAGGTCCGTATCCTCTGGACCAGCTACGACTGTATGCGGAAGACATTGTCCAGCGAGAGTTGGAGGGTGAGGAAGGCTTGGCTGCGGTGAAGGTGATCGGAGGGCTCGAAGAGGAATACCAAGTTCGGATCTACGAGGACAAGTTGGTATCCTTGAATTTGGATATTCAGCAGGTGAATTCTCGCTTAGCGCAAAACAATGTCAATTTGCCGGGAGGGCGTCTCCAAGAAGGGCGAGTGCGATACTCGATCCGTACGTTGAATGAATTCAGGTCGATTGAGGAGATTGGCTCGATAGTCATAGCTCAAAAAAACGGGGTTAACGTATTGCTCAGCGATATTGCCGACATCGAGCAGAGCCATAAGGAAATTCAGATTGAGACCTTCGTGAATGGCCGGGAGAGCGTTGAAATAGAGATCTATAAGGATGCCGACGCGAACATAGTCGAGGTAGCGCAACGAGTTCGAGATCGGATCTATGGTACGCCCGAGCAACGTAAGTATGTTGCGGATCAGGCAGCTGAAAACGGTGGTCGGAGAAATCGTGTTGTGCGAAGTATGAATACGAGCGAGGAAAGGCGATTGGCGGCAATCGCTGTCCGAGAAGAAAGAGCGATGACCAATTTTGTCGAGTACTCTTTGCCGGAAGGCTGTTCTCTAGAGGTGCTCACCGACCAGTCTATCTTCATAAAACAGTCGATCGACGAGGTGAAAGGGAATGCAGTAATAGGCGGACTAATCGCTGTATTCGTAATTTTTCTATTCCTAAGAAATGTAGGGCATACCGCGATTATTGGGATTACAATTCCTGTATCGATCATCGCCACCTTCGCGCCGATGCAGCTTTCGGATGTATCACTGAATATAATTTCACTCGGGGGTTTGGCTCTCGGGGTGGGAATGCTGGTCGACAATTCGATAGTCGTGTTAGAGAGCATCTTCCGATGCCGCGAGGAAGGTGACAGCTTTGTCGATTCTACTGTTCGAGGCGTATCTGAAGTAGGAGGTGCGGTGACCGCCTCTACCTTGACGACAATCGCCGTATTTATGCCAATCGTTTTTGTGGAGGGAGTCGCGGGGCAGGTCTTTGGCGATATGGCATTGACCGTGGTCTTTTCGCTCCTGGCGTCTCTTGTGGTGTCACTCTATTTTATACCTATGCTCGCGTCACGAAAATTTGGTGACGAAAGAGGGCGGCCTGCTGGAAAACTATCGGATGTTTTCAGCCTCATTTTTTTGACTGATTCCTGGCAAAAATCTTCGGAGTCCATTCGGAGTTATCATAAAGGTTTTAGCTCGGGTGGGTGGTTTTACCGAATCATCGCAGGACTAGCCTATCCTTTGGTGATACTAGTCCTATTCACGTCTCTCCCTTTCCGGATTATCATGTGCCTTTTGGGCAAGGTGGTTACTCTCTTGTTTATGGCGGTACTTTTTGTCTTGGGGCTGTTCGTGTGGGTGGGCAAGCAGCTGATCCGCGCTATGGGACCTTTCCTGAAAGTTTTCGATTTTACTTTCGAAAGAATCCTCTCATTTTATCGAAACTTTCTGAATTGGGCGCTGAGCAACAAGATTTTCGTTGTGAGCATAGCGTTCGTTTCTTTCAGCCTCACGATTGGATTTGTCTTTCCCCGTTTGGGAAGCGAATTGATCCCTTCGGTTCACCAAGGCGAGTTTAATGTGAACGTCAAGCTTCCAGTCGGTACTCCGATTGAGGATACTATAGAAGTGGTCCGGTCAATTGAGACAAGAGTGCTAGAAAGCGAATATGTTGCCCGTACTGCGGTTCTCGTAGGAACGGATGGGGGAGCCTCCAGTGGGTCGGACGAAGGAGAAAACACCGGGGTTATAACGACTGCTCTGATTGACGGTTCTAGCAAACAGATGGAAGCAACTGTATTGGAGGATCTAAGACAGTATGCTTCTAATATTCCCGACATCGAGATCGAGATCAGTTATCCGGAGCTCTTCAGTGTCAAGGCCCCGATAGAGGTAGAGCTGTTTGGCCACGATCTAGAGGACATGAAGATCGCCAGCTCCTCAGTGGTCGCCGCAATTCAGGCAATTCCAGGTATTGTGGATGTGCAGTCGAGCGTTCTAAAAGGAAATCCAGAAGTTCAGATTATATATGATCGACAGCGACTTTCGCAATTGAATCTGGATTTGAAAACGGTGGCTGAGCTCGTTCGAAACAAGATTCAGGGACAGATCCCGACAGAGTTTCAAAAGCGGGATCGGCAAATCGACATCATGGTCCGCCTGGATGAGAAGGACCGGATGGGATTGGATGAGTTGCGAAGCATCGTCGTGAACCCACGCAGTGAAGTTCCCATACCGCTTTCATCGATTGCTGATTTAAGAGTGAGAGAGGGACCGAATGAAATACGGCATTTGGATCAGCAACGCGGTGCAGTCATTTCTGCGAATGTAGATGGAATAGATCTCTCTGAAGCGTCCTTGTTAATCGAGGATGCCTTGTTGAAGCTGGAGCTGCCGGCTGGGTTTGATTATGATGTGACGGGTCAGGCGGCAGAGATGAAGCACTCGATTGACAGCTTGATGTTCGCGTTGGCCCTGGCGCTTTTCCTGGTTTACATTGTTATGGCCAGCCAGTTCGAGTCGCTGCTCCATCCGTTCATTATTCTTTTTACGGTACCTCTCGCGATCATCGGGGTCGTTATCGTCCTTTTCCTCGGAGGATGGTCGCTTAATATCCTTGTTTTCATCGGACTGATCATGCTCGCAGGCATCGTCGTGAACAACGCCATCGTACTGGTCGACTACATCAATAATTTGCGCCGGGGTGGAATGGAAAAAGTGGAAGCGGTCAAGACCGCTGCGCAAGCGCGTTTCCGTCCGATCCTAATGACTACGATGACCACCGTCTTAGGACTTATTCCGATGGCGCTTGGACTTGGGGAAGGTTCGGAGATTCGAGTGCCCTTGGCTATTACTGTAATTTCTGGCCTGACAACTTCTACTTTCCTAACTCTAATTGTCATTCCCTCGGTGTATCTCCTGGTAGACTATAAAAAGATCGAAGTGGAATCGGAAGAAATGGCACAGGAAGTAGGGAGAGCAGCGGTTGTAGAAGTTTGAGATTGGATCGTGGATAAGTCGAGTTACAGTTTCCTGCCATCACTCTCGGTCAATCGGCCGATTACGGTGCTGATGGGGCTGCTCACAATTCTCGTGCTTGGAGTGATCGCCTATACACGGATCAAGGTGGAGCTATTCCCCAGCGGAATGGAAGAGAAGCGTCTCTATGTTCGGGCGGATTATCCTGACTCTACTCCGTTGGATACGCTGGATAAAGTGGTTGAGCCAATGGAGGATATTTTGGGTACGGTTACGGGTATCGATAGAATCCATACGCGTGCCTATTCTACGTCTGGCCGGGCTTATATCTATTTTCATAATAGTGTCAATATGGACGACGCCTATGATGACATCAAGGATCGTATGGATCGTGTCTTAGTCGAGATGCCTGAGGAGGTGGAGCAGATCCGTGTATATAAGCATGACTCTGATGATGAGGAAATCCTGTTCGCTTCCATGACGTTGGGAGAAAACATCGACAATCCTGAATTTTTCATAGAGCGCTATTTCGCCCCTGCCTTGCAACGAATCGACGGAGTCGGGGAGGTCGACATCCATGGAGATAACCGGCGGGAAATTCGAATTTCCTTAGACCAGGAGAAACTGCGTTCCCACAACGTTGATGTCTTTGAACTTTCCAGACAGTTGCGAGACCAAAACTTGAACCTAAGTGCAGGCCGGGTAATCGAAGGGGGGCAGGAATACATGGTTCGCTCAGTTGGTCGGATCGAAGACTTGAGTGTTCTTGAGAACTTTGTCGTAGACAAAGAGAAAGGTGTTCGGCTGGCAGACTTGGGGGAGGTCTATATAAGCAAGTTGGAAAGTTCGGGGACCTGGCGACTGGAGGGAGGCCGCGCCTATGGCATTGAGATCAAGCGCTCTGGTGAGGCGAACATAGTGGATATTTGTGAGCAGGTGAACAAAGTATTCAATCGTTTCAACAATTCCAAGCGATGGGAAGGAATTCAAATCCGTGTATTCAAGGATCAGGGTAAGCATATTCTTCAGTCGATTGAAAATCTGAAAATGTCGGCAATTTGGGGGGGTATCTTCTCGTTTATCGTTTTGTTCGCATTTCTGCGATCGCTAAAGATCACTTTGACGATCAGTCTGTCTATTCCGCTTTCACTTTTGTGTTCGGTGATCGTGTTGTACTTCATGGACTGGACACTGAATGTTCTCACGATGATGGGGCTTCTGATTTCAGTTGGTCTGGTCGTTGACAACGCCATTGTCATGGTGGAGAACATACATTCAAAACGGGAACGTGGGCTGAGTCCAAAGGAGAGCTCCTTGGCGGGAGCTAGTGAAATCTCGTTGGCAATCACCATGGCTACATTGACAACCATGGTGGTGTTCATCCCCTTGCTATTGATGGATTCAGGAGGAGAGATCCGTTTCTATTTTTATCGTATTGGAATTCCGGTGATCGCCTCATTGGGAGCATCACTGGGAATAGCTCTTTTGCTGATTCCTTTAGCGACCAAGACGTTTTCTCCTAAGCGCGTAAAGCCCGCGAGTGAAAACAAAGGGGGCAAGTTGAGTGGAATCTACCAGTCGCTCCTGAAATATTCGTTGAAAGACAAAGGACTAGCGATGCTTGTGATCCTCATTCTGGTCGCGGGTTCCTTTTATCCGGTTTACGATCAGTGGATCGACCGTCGAGGAGGCAGTAGCGACGCGAGTGTAATCAGCTTAAGCTTCTCAGTCCCTGCAGGAGTAGATAAGGAACAGGTAAGCGAGTGGGTGGATCAAGTGGAAGCCTTCTTAGAGCAAAATCGCAAACGGTACGATTTCGATTCTTACTCATCCTATCACAGCTATGCTTCGATGTACGTTCGCATGAACATGAGACAGGAATCCTTAAACTGGTATCAGGTGGCATTTCGCTGGGCTAGGGATATTGTGGGAATGGGGCCACCCAAGCCTATGACAAGAGCCGACGTGATGCGCGATGTCGCTGAAAGACTGGAGATGCCTCCGGGACTGACCATGCGCTATGGTTACAAAAGCAGGGGTTCGAGTGATCCAACACGGTCATTCTATTTGTATCTATATGGAGATGACACCGAAACGCTTTATGGGCTGAGTGAGGAGGTTGCCCGTCGATTAGAGTCAATTCCGGAATTAGTGGCGATCGATATGGATTTGGAGGAAAATGTTCAGGAGCTGAATATCCAGCTAGATCGCGAACAGGCTCAAAAGCTGGGGATAAGCACGAGAGATGTTTCCAATGGAATTTCAGCGGCGATGCGGGGATCTTCTGTCGGCCGTTTCTACACAGAGGATGGGCAGGAAATCAATATCGAGGCTCGATTAAGAGAAGAAGACCGGGAGTCGCTGGATGAATTGAGTCGGATTAGTTTCCTTTCAAGCAGTGGAACGGAGGTTCCACTAGAGTCTATTTCGTCGTTAAGCTTTCGGGATTCTACCTATTCTATAAGGCGTGACGACCGAAAAACATCCATGCGGATCAAAGCGATGATGGATACCGATGACCTCCGAGCTACCAATGCTAAAATAGAGGCTCTTATGGAAGGTTTTGAAATGCCAAGAGGTTACCGATGGGATCGAGGAAGTTCCTCCTATCGGATTAGTAAAGAGGGACAGGATGTTAATTTCGCCTTGGCGATGATCTTTATCTTCGTCCTGTTTCTCATGGGAATTCTCTTCGAGTCCTTTATAATGCCGATGGCGGTAATAGCAACCGTTCCTATGGCAGGTGTAGGGGTAGTTTGGATGCTAATTGCGACGGGAACAGCGTTCGATCGTATGGCAAGTGTGGGAGCCATGATTCTAATAGGAATCGTAGTGAACAATGGAATTGTGCTTATAGATCTGGCTCAGAGACTCATGAAAGAAGGGCTCGCTCGAAACGAGGCCTTGCTAGAAGCTAGTCGCCGTCGTTTTCGCCCCATATGGATCACTTCGCTTACCACGATATTCGGTATGATACCCATGGCGATTGGCGGGTCGAAGCTTATGGACATGTCGTACTCCCCCTTGGGGCGCGTGATTATTGGAGGCCTGATGGTATCAACCTTTTTAACTCTGATCGTGGTCCCTCTTTTTTACGCGTTGCTCGATGATTTGCGTAATTGGTTTACGAGTACGGTAAAAGGAATCTTGACGCCTAGGCGGAAGATTATGGAAGAAGCGAGCTAACGCGCTGCCTCGGACCCCAAGACGAGCCTATCGTTTTGGGTTCTGCAAAGCTCCGTCCTCGAGCCGACTTACACTAAGAGGATTTCCATCCTTGAGCTCGTCAGGAAGAAGAGACTGGGGACTGTCTTGATAGGCGATTAGTCGGGTGAATCGGGTGATGGCGTGAGTGCCTACAGAAGTGCTTCGTCCATCTGAAGTTGCGGGAAAAGGACCTCCATGAACCATGGAATGACAAACTTCGACTCCAGTGGGGAAGGAGTTGTAGACGATCCTTCCCACTTTCCGCTCTAGAACCGAAACGACTTCGCTGTATTCAGAAATATCTTCATCAGTAGCGTGAAGCGTTCCGGTCAGCTGCCCCACAAAGCTTTCGAGTAGATTGATCAATTCAGACTTGTCAGTCCAGCGAACCAAGGTGGTCCCCGGTCCAAAAATTTCATGGCTGAGCGATTCGTCTTCAAGGAACGTTGATCCATCCGCTTCGAAAACAGCTGTTGTGCCCAGGCACGCCCCACCGGAATCTTTATCCGCATTTGCGACATGAGTGGTCACGCGGCTGTTGTTCTTAAGATGATTCACACCGTCGCAGTAAGCGTTCCGGATGGTAGCATTAAGCATCACCTGGGCGGCGGTTTCCTTCATCTTCTCGACGAAATTTTCTATGAACGCGTCTCCTTCGGGGCCTTTTCTAATGAATACAATCCCAGGATTCGTACAAAACTGTCCGACCCCCATGGTTGCAGAAACATGAAGCCCACTCGCTACAGCGTCAGCACGAGTAGCGAGAGCCTCTGGCAGTAGGATCACGGGATTGACACTGCCCATTTCAGCATAGACGGGAATAGGTTCGCTGCGCTCGGAAGCAACTTTCATGAGAGCCGTTCCTCCTGCGGTCGATCCGGTAAAGCCAACAGCCTTGATCGCGGGATGGGACACAAGAGCAGATCCTACTGAGCGACCCCCGCCAAAAAGGAGGCTAAAGACGCCGTCCGGCATTCCAGTTAGCTGAGCGGCCTTTTGGATAGCGCGAGCGACGAGCTCGGCGGTACCGGAGTGCGAAGAATGGGCTTTTACGATGACGGGGCATCCTGCAGCCAAAGCGGAAGCGGTGTCGCCTCCCGCAGTGGAGAAGGCTAGGGGAAAATTGCTTGCGGCAAAAACCACCACAGGGCCAACGGGCCGTTGCATAGACCGAATGTCGGGTTTGGGTAGGGGAGCCCGATCGGGAATAGCAGTATCGATTCGAGGCTGAGCCCAGGAACCCTCTGCGGCAACGCTAGCGAAAAGCCGCAGCTGGCCAGTGGTTCTTCCCGTTTCCCCCTTGATCCGAGCTTCAGGCAAACCGGTCTCTTGCATCGCTCTCTGAGTGAGAGTATCGCCGAGCGTTTCGATTTGGGTGGCGATTTCGTTGAGGAACTCGGCTCGTTGGGCGCCACTCTTCTTAGAGTAGCTGAGAAAGGTGGTCTGGGCGAGGGTTGCCGCGGTTTCGACTTCAGCACTCGTGGCGCTGATAAAAGGGGGCTCAATTTCGTTTCCGGTTGATGGGTCGATCGCTTTCACCGATTCGGTGCCACCGGTGGCTTCGCTAAATCCGAGTATTGAATTTCCTTTGATTTGAATCGCTTCGTCAACGGGCATGATGGTCGTGGTTTCTAAAAGTGTGGTTATAAATTGAGATTTGTATCTGAAAAGAGTCCATAGTATCCAATCGATTACGAAGATCCACTGAATTCCAGTTTTGAGGCGACAAAAAGTTAGAGGACGGGAACTCCTAGATCCTCATGGTGGATGCCTACTTTGGACATTATGGCATGAGGCATCTCGCGTTGGATGAGATCGTAGACGAGTTTGCTCCGGCGAACCCGCTCTTGAGTCAAGTTCAGGGCTAGGGTCTCGTGCTGTTTGCCGTAGGGATAGATGTCGGTTGAGTTCCGGAGGCCAAGTTTCACGTAGATGGGCGCGGAGAACTCTATCATATCGGGTGTCTCGAAGTGCCGGACGTATCCCCCAAGCCCATCGGGCGCTTCAATGTAAACGTCCAACGGTACCTTGATCGCCTGCCGAATTGCGCTGAGCTGGGCAGTGGAAAGATCCGTTGATACATTTATGGTGTCCGAACCAATCTCCTCGAGAAGCTTGCATGAAGCCGGATTGGCGGGCGCCAGAATGGCAGAGGACTTTACGATCAGGTTGGAAGGCAGATCACCCTGGTCGCGTAACTGATTGATGATTTGAATGAGTCCCAAGTCGGCGATGAGGAAGGATCGGATTCCCAGATCACAAGCCCGAAAGACATCGTCGAGACTGTAGCGAATCTGTTCCGCTCCGCGGACCTGCCATTGGATGAGTTTGCCAACTGGCGCATTCCACAGTCCACCCACATCGAAGTTGGCCCGTGGTGTTGTAAATAGGCAGACTTCAATGTTCCGCTCTGCCCCGAGACTTGCGAAGGCTTTGATTTGGGCGTCGCTCAGCATTTGTATGCCGCTTCCCTGGCTGATCCGGTGGACGGGGCACCCAATCCTGTCGGCCTCGTCTAGGATGAGTTGAAACGCTTCAGGAGTTTCAGTACTGGGTATTTCAATACGGTATTGGGCTCCATCGCTAAAAGTCTTGGATGAAGCGAGATTTGAATCACCGATTGGCAGGCCGAGACTTTTAAGGGCTTCGATCGATTTTTTCATGATGTAGCATAAGGTCGTGTGTTTAGTTGGCGCATTTATCGCCTGAAAGTAAGAACAGTTTTCCGGGAAACGCCGAAGAATTGGCTTTTGCTTACGTCGCCCAGCAAATCTTGAATTGCCATCGTTCCTCCAACAAGTCGAGTTAACAGGTATTCCTTAGCCTGATTCCAGGCTCCACACACTAAATAATGAGTTTCTTTGATCGAGTCCCTGAAAAACGTGTCTGAGTTTACGATGAACCCCACCCCTGCGAGATGAATGGCTATCATGCGTATGCTTCTAATTTGATTGAGCATTCCCAAATTCCAACAGATTGATAGTATCATTCGATGAATCAAGTTTTTATGCGAAACCGAATTGCCCATACCTACCCTTCTAGAAGTTTACATGGATCAATTGTTCACGAGCTTGGACTCAAGATCGTCTCGGGCGCCTATCCGCCTGGATCGACTCTGCCGATCGAGGATGAATTGCGCGAGGAGTTGAATGTGAGTCGCAATGCGCTCCGTGAAGCCATCAAAGTTTTGTCAGCCAAAGGGTTGTTGAAAGTGAAAACCCGTACAGGCACCTGTGTGCAGCCACGCGAGAATTGGCATCTGACGGATCCGGATGTCCTCGCATGGTCGATGAGTGGCGAGGTTGACCATAAGGTGATAACTTGGCTGACTGAGTTTCGAAAGGCGATTGAGCCTGCCGCTGCCGAAATGGCAGCAGAAAGAGCGACGCAGAGTGAGCGGGAAGGCATTCTGCTTTGCATGAAGGAACTGGAAGCTACTTGTGATCAATTTGACGCCGGCGAGTGTTCGATGGAGACTTGCGTTGATGTGGACATGGCCTTCCACGAGTCGATATTCTCGGCATCGGGCAACCCGTTTTTGAAAACGGTGACGGCTAACATTGGGGCGGCGCTGGCCCGGAGTCGCACGGTAACCGATAGTGTTCCCGGAGCGATGAGACGGTCGCTTCCAGCCCACCGAAAGGTAGCGTCGGCTGTGATTGAGGGAAGGGCGGCTGATGCGAGAACGGCGATGATCGAACTTTGCGAGGCGGTCGCGGATGATGTTCAGACTGCGATGGGTGACACCTCGGAAAACGGGGAGTAAAGTCAGGAAAATTTCCCCCGAAATAAGTCTTTGATCGCTTTTGCCGGGAACATCGGTCTTGTTTTGCCCTCGAATTATGAAACCGTATGGCTTTGAAAACCGTACTGAGACCTAGTCCTTAGAGATTTCCACTCCCACTAAATTTATGAAACTACAGTCCTTCCTGGCTGCCGCGTTGGCAGCTTTCTTATTGTGCTCAAATCTGCATAGCCAAACGCTGCAACTTAAATCGACGAAGCCGATTGATGACCAGACGGCTCAGATCGGTGGAGATCCTGTGGAGATTGATCTCTCAGAGTTTTTCGAGATCGACGGAGTCACAGGCCAGATCGTTGAAATGAGATTCGACGAAGGTGCCGTGAATATTGAAATGCTGTCCGATGTCGCTCCACTTAACGTCGAGAATTTTCTCGGCTACGTTGATGACGATACTCTTAACAACACCGTTATCCACCGGTCCATCGCCGATTTTGTAATTCAAGGAGGAAGCTTTACCGCGACTCTTCCAGTACAATCGGTGGTGACCAGAGATCCCGTGGTGAACGAATTCAGCTTGTCGAATCTGAGAGGCACGCTTTCGATGGCGAAACTTCCTGATCAGCCTGATAGCGCTACGAGTGGCTACTTTATCAATATGGCCGATAATTCGAGTATTCTGGATACCCAAAATGGTGGATTCACCGTTTTCGCGCGCGTCATTGGTTCTGGAATGGATGTTGCGGATGTAATTCATGCGATTCCGACCTATACGCTTACGCTGGATAATAGCGGGCGTCCTTATGAAGACTTTCCTTTGGGCGGTACGGCAAGTGATGATATTACTGTGGAGTTCATGGTTGAGCTCGAAACCGCCAGGCGTGTGACGGCACTCCCCAATTCTGATGGAAGCCCTTCCATGGTATCCTTCGCGGCTACCAGTTCAGCTCCAGAAATCGCGGACGCCTCTTTCGACGGGTCAATTCTCGTCGTTACGCCGGGCGGAACGGGCTTGGGATCCACAACGATCGTGGTTACAGCGACCGACACAAACGGGAACGAGGTTTCAGATGAGTTTGTGGTCGAAGTGCAACCGGTCGCTCCTTTCTTTAAAACCCAGCCGATGCCAAGAGCGGTAGAGCTTGGACGGCCGGTTACCATTTCAGCTGAAGTGGAATCTGTTTTGGCGGCAACCTACCAGTGGAACCTCGATGGTTCTCCCATCGCTGGAGCGACTGAGGCCACTTACACAATTGCTTCGTTCTCGAATGCGGATGCCGGAGAATACACGCTTAGTGTCACTAACTCTGAGGGAACGAGTGTGTCTTCTGCGGCAATGCTGACTGCAATTGAGGCATCCGCTCGCCTGATCAACATTTCGACTCGAGGAATCGCTCGCTCCGGGGAGTCGGCCATGATTGTTGGCTACTTCCTAAGTGGCGTATCCGGCGAAAAGGAGATGATCATTCGCGCGATTGGGCCGGACTTGCTCAACCGGGAGGTTGAAGGGGCTATGCTGGACCCACAGATACGGCTGCTCTCCATTGGTGGAACTGGGGTTGATTTGAGCAACGATAATTGGGGGACAGGCAACGACCTAGATTACTTAGCAGAACTGATGCCTCGATCCGGAGCTTCGGCCATAGCGGAAGGAAGCAAAGACTCTGTGATCGTCGATTCGTTTCCTGTTTCTGGTTACACGGCAATCGTAGGACCCAATATTGGAGAAGCAGATGGCATCGTGCTAGCGGAAGCCTTCGATGCGGATGAGGACCGATTGAATAGTGACGTTCGTTTGGTTAATATAGCAACACGGGCGGAAGTGGGTGTTGGAGAGAATGTGCTGATCGCTGGATTTTATGTGGTAGGAGGAGAGAAGGCGAACCTCCTCGTGAGAGCCCTTGGCCCGGAATTATTTGATAGAGATGTGGAAAACGCGATTTCGGATATTCAACTGATCATTTTGGACGGGGATGGAAATACCGTGGGAGATTCCGATGACTGGGGAGATTCCTTGTACAAGGATACTCTGATACGCGAAATGATTGGAGCGGGTGCGGAAGTTCCAAACGAAGGCAGCAAAGATGCCGCCACGATTGTGACTCTTGATCCGGGAGGATACTCGGTGATCGTCAGTGGGGTCGGCGGTGAAACAGGAGTTGGCCTCGTAGAGGTATTCGAAGTTCGCTAGCGGATTTTACGGCGAATTATCGAGCCATCAAAACAGATCCAGCTGCTCCTGGTTCTCAATCGCCTTATTTGAGTCACTGGCGAAAGTCGAAAATGGCTCAAGGAGCGGATTGAGCTTTTTAAGTTGCTCGTGAAGCGCCCTCGCGAAATAGGGGGCATTGGCTTCGTTGGGGCAGTGAGTAAATACAAATGGCTTTTTCCCGTCTAGTATCCATTTATTGATGATAGGAGCCCATTCCTTTAGCCATGATTGGTTGGAGGATAGGTCGTTTTTGCCGACCAGTCTTAGAAAGGGGTGTTGGCCTAGCGCTGACTTTCGCACAGGAGTTTGCGGTTTTCTAGATTGTGCCGCGGCTTCATCCTCGTCTGCGGGTTCGCTGGCAAAAAGGGGACGACTGTCGAATATGACCTTGTCCATGCCCAGCCGTTGGAGCAAGTCGTCCAGCATTTGCTCGTTTTCCGATTTATCGTACCAGGTTACATGCCGAGGTTCGACGGCGTATTGAAAATTCGATGGCAAGGATTCGAGATAGCTTTCGAGGACCTTGAAGCTATTGCTGTTTAAGGAAGGAGGAAGCTGGAGAAAGCTCGGCCCGAGTCGCTCTCCATGATCGAGAACTTCGAGCACTTTGAGAAAAGACGCTGTTTCCTCCTTTGCGTCCACAAGTCGACGTTCATGCGAAATGGCCTTCGGAAATTTCGGGCAGAACTGAAACCCGGGCCCGGTTTCGGCCATCCATCGCTCAAGATTGCTTGAAGGAGGGATGGCGTAAAAAATTGAGTTCGCCTCTACGGTATTGAAAATCTTGGCATATTCCCTCAGCGAGTCGCTTGGTTCAACATTCCGTTCAAAAATGGTACCTTTCCAGTCGCGGCAGGTCCAGACGGGACAGCCAATATGGTAGGATGAGGGAGCAGGCATGTTGGTCGACTGAATAGTGTGTCTTGAATCTCAGCCTTTACCGTAGACTTCGTCGGGATCAAATAGAGGCTCTCCTCCATCGTAGACAAGCTCGTTCGTATCGGCGTCCAGCTTTCGATAGAAGCAAGATTTGTATCCGTTGTGACAGGATGCTCCTTTTTCTCCAATGTCCGCTTTGCAAAGAATGACATCCTGGTCGCAATCGGTGCGAAGCTCTCGAAGCTTTTGAACTTGGCCTGAGGACTCGCCTTTCACCCAAAGTTTTCCGCGTGATCGACTGAAGTAGGTGACCTTCCCCGTTTCGATGGTGAGCTCGAGCGCTTCTTTGTTCATGAAGGCGAACATAAGAACCTCGTTGGTGTGCACATCAGTCGTAATGCAAGGGATCAGCCCATTCTCGTCGAATTTTGGCTGAAGCGCTAAACCTTTTTCGATTTCTTCCTTGGAAGACCTTTCGTGTAGACAGCTCTGTGACATAGTCGGAAGAATGAATCGAAGAGAATCTTCACTGTAAAGCCAATGATGCGTGTCGGTGATTAAGATTCAGGCAAAGTCAAATCGGTCGCATAGCTCACCCAAGTGGAATATCGTATTGGCGTCTCCTGTCGCAGGTTCGCCCTCGAGCGCAATATGAGCGGCCTGCCAGCCAGCATTTCGGGCTCCGAGAACATCTTGTTTGTAGTGGTCTCCTATGTGGAGAATATTGTTTGGCTGAATGTTCAGAGAGTTAGCCGCGAAATCAAAAATGCTTCGGTCAGGCTTTTCGGATCCGATCTCGCTCGAAATAAAGATGTGGGAAAACCGATCCGACAACCCGTGGTCGTGAAGAACCGATCGAACGCGTACATCCCAATTCGTTAGCAATACGAATGGGATTCCTTGGCTGTCTAAAAAGTCGAAGAGATCGCATGCCCCTTCATTTAGCCTCCATCGACTTCCTTTGGCAAACTCCTGCCACAGCGCTTCAAATACGACCTCGAAATTATCGGGTAGGGAAGTCAGCAGCTGGATTGACTCGGCAACCACCGTTTTCCAATAGGCGCGTTCACGACCTTCAGGATCGGCGATGGAGTGGTCTTTTTTGACCTTTTTGAACGAAGCTTGGAAAGCCTGCTCCAATTGGTGGGAATCAAGCGATAGCTCATGCGCCGCCAGCACCTCTTGGTAAATCGCTCCGATCGAAGGTTTGGGGAAAAGGAGGGTGCCTGCGGCGTCGAACGAAATCGCTTCAACGAGGTTCGGCACGATTAATCTCCCCCCAATTTTCTTAGGAGATCATAGGAGTAGATTCCGGTATTGTGGCCATCGGAGAATTGGAACCGAAAGGCGTAGTTGCCAACTGGGGTCCACGATTCGATCACTACTTGCGAGTAGTCCTTTCCCGCTTCGCCGCCATATTGAGTGCCAAAGATGTCCTTTTCTCCAGACACTGAAGCGCTGGGAGAATTGGCCCGGAGTTTTGGCGAGTCGATGTAGCTCTCTTCGCCATCTTCCCAAGCGATCGCGAGTTCGGAACCAATCAGCTGCATGTTTTTCGGTGGAATCATTGGCAGGAAGCTAAGAGGTGAATCCAGATTTTCAATGCCGGTCTTGTTATCGATCAGCTGAAATTAAAGCGATAATGCCTTAGATCCTTCTGGGTTCAAAGATTTGGAGGCTGGGCGGTAAAAAGCCCGCTAAAGAAAGGCCGATTCACAAGTTTTTCATATTTAAGATGGGTCAAGGTGGCGAAAGATTTTGACAAGGTGGGGAGAAATGGGGAATTTTGGGGGACTTTTCTCGGAGTCTTATACAATTAAGCCATGTCATCCCACGCCAGAATGATCTACGTTGGCCAACACCAGCGTAATTTGGATTCGAAGAGTCGCTTAGCGATTCCTTCGAAATGGCGGTTTGATGGAGATTCCGATGACGGATATTTGGCACTGCCTGATCCCAGTGGTTGCATTCTAGTACTTCCTCCGCAGCAAGCGGCGAAGCTGTACGATAAAATTGAAGCGCAGCAGCTAAGTGACGAGGACGCTCAGGAGCTGCAGGATAAAGTATTTTCGCAAGCGACCTTTTTTAGCTGTGACAAGCAAGGCCGGATCAATTTGCCGGAGGATCTGCTCGTCCACTCTGGCATTGAAAAAGAGGCAATCCTTGTTGGGCGCATGGTCAACTTTCGGATATGGAGCCCTGAAAGATGGGCAAGCATCGATCCCAAATCGAATAACGAGGATTTGGGTAAACTAATGAAGCGAGCTAACTGGTAAAGGAGGGATTCACGCATGATAAAGAGACGCAACTCACGAAACTCCATAATTTCATCGATCTTCGGATTCTCATCCAGCCGCTTGAGTCGAGGTGATGGGATTGGCCGACTCCAGCTTTTTGGGATGAGTGGTACGTTTGGTCACGGAGTTGAGCGCCACTGCGACAACTGGGAGATTGGCGATCCGGCTCCTGACAAGGTAACGGTTCGCAAGAGCATGAAAGACTTGGCCAACCAGCGGAGGTCCGAAGCGAGCGACCGAATTTCTGAGCAGAGGGAAAAAGGCTTCTATGATTTCAATTTTAGATAGCTTCCTTTCAAACGCGCCGATGGAGGGTCACGTTCCAGTACTTTCGCAAGAAACGCTGACATTTCTCGATCCCAAAGACCGAGGGGTCTATCTGGACTGCACCTTCGGTGGCGGAGGGCACACGCGGATGATCCTGGAAGCGGCTGACACAAAGGTCGTTGCCCTGGATCAAGATCCTCAAGCAATTGAACGAGCGAACCTGTTTGCTCAAGAATTTGGCGACCGATTTCAGTTTCGCCGCATGAATTTCGCAGATCTGGAGAAACTGGAAGAGGGTCCCTTTGACGGCATCCTATTCGACCTTGGAGTCTCCTCCTTTCAACTCGATCAATTGGATCGTGGCTTTTCCTTTAGAGGAGAAGCCCCCCTGGATATGCGAATGAATCCGGAAATGGGGATTTCGGCTGCCGACTGGCTCGCATCTGCGAGTCGGCATGAGTTGATACAAGCAATCCGCGTTTACGGAGAAGAAAAAAACTGGCGCCGCATTGTCGACGCTATCATCGAAGCCAGAGCTCAGTCGCCACTCAAGTCTACCCAGGACCTGTCGGAACTTATCCTATCCTGCACTCCGGCACGGCTGCGTTTCGCTTCGAAAATCCATCCCGCGACGAAAACTTTTCAAGGAATTCGGATAGCGGTCAACAACGAGATCGATGTCATCGAAGTCGGACTCCCAGCTGCGTTTAAGCAGTTAAAGCCAAATGGCAGATTGTGCGTGATTAGCTTCCACTCGTTGGAAGATCGAATCGCAAAGAATCTGTTTCGGCGGTGGGCCGGGCGACCGGAGCCGGGAGATAATCGGCCCCAGGACATGCGTGAAGTTAAGGCGGAGTTGCTTACCCGCCGCCCAGCAGTAGCCGACGATACGGAAGTCGCGGCAAATTCGCGGAGTAGATCCGCAAAACTCAGAGCGCTAAGGAAGGCGGAGTAGTAAGACATGATAACCACCAACACAATAAGGAGTAGCAGGATAATGAATAACAGTATTACACTTAAAGAGGCGCTGAATCGACAATTTGTGGCTTTGACTACACATGTGCCATTGGAAAGTGGCGCATTCGAATACAAAAGGAGCGAGGCAATCGGCTCAAATAAACCATCAATTTCGTTCAAGTCATTCGAGAGAGCATATCCAGTATTTCAGGATTCATCATCGTCGACTTTGGAAGCTAGATGAATCGGAAATCAAAGAATTCTCGCAAGGCAAATCAAATTCTGAATCGTATGATTCTTTATTCGCTAACCTTGCTGGCCCTCGTCGGAGGGTTCGGCGTCTTGACCGTTTGGATGCGACACCAGACGTCGCAAACGGCGAACCGGCTTCATGCAATCGAGCAAAGAATTGTAGAAGAGCGTCGATCGCTTTCCCAACTGGATGTCCAACTGGCGATAGCGAAGTCGACAGATCGACTCATGGACTTGAATCGAAAACTCAATCTGGATCTTAGGGAACCCGTCTATACTCAGATTGTGCACGTAACGGAGAACGTTGAATCGCGGTTGTACGAAAAGAGCGCGAACAGCGTTTTCACGGCATCCCTTTCTGAAGGTAATTAGTGGCTAATGGCGAAGAGCTTTGCTCCAAGAATAAGATTCTGGACGCTCGCTTTGTGTATTCTTTTTGGATACGGAGCGATAGGATATCGTCTGGTCAAATTGCATGTAATCGATGCTCCACGATTGACCAAGGAATTGCAAAATAGCCGGTACCGGGTGATTCCTCTGAACTCCAGAAGAGGGGACATCTTCACCTATGACCTCAATGGTGAAAAGGAACTGTTTGCCACCAGTCAAACGTTACTGGAAGTAGGAATTGATCCTACGTTGTTGAAGGAAAAAGACTTGGGAAAGCTTTCCAAACTGAGTTTGCTGCTTGGAAAGGAATTGCGGGACGTAGAGAAAGCGTTTGGCGTAGTTGAAAACCGATTGCCTGAGGGTCAAAAGAAGAGCAACGAAAGGTGGCGCTTATTGGCGAGGAGGATTGACGAAGCAACCTACGAGAAAATCGTAGACTTGCAAATCGCCGGGTTGTATGGAACGCGGAAATACGAGCGTGTGTATCCCAAGAATTCGCTAGCTTCCCATGTGATCGGATTTGTTCGCCGTGATGGTGAATCTGTATTCGGAATAGAGAAAGAGTTTGATTTCTATCTGAGTGGACAGCGTGGCTGGCGCGAGTCGGAAGTTACAGCAGGCCAGGAAATGGCCCAATTTAGAAGGCGTTATGTCCCGGCGAAGGACGGGATGAGCTTGGCGTTGTCAATTGACTCGTATGTACAGCACCAGATCGAAGCGGAACTCGATCTAATAGCGGAAAAATACCAGCCGGAATCAGCGTGTATCATTGTTTCTGATCCATATAGCGGGTTCTTGCTCGGCCTCGCAAATTACCCTACCTTTGATCCTAACCACTACACGAAATACGATCAATCGAGCCATAAGAATCGAGCGATGACGGATCCGATCGAACCTGGCTCAACCTTTAAAATCGTTGCGGCGAGTGCCGCACTGGAAGAGAACGTGGTTGATATTTACACGGAGTTTGACTGTTCGCTTCCGACACTGATGATGCCAAACGGCTATGTTGCAAAACTGCCGAAAGACTGGAAACCTTTTGGAGTTCTCTCGGTTGAGGGAATTGTGACCTATTCGTCGAATCGAGGGGCGGCTCATTTAGGAACGCTCTTGGGTTCAGAGAAATTCTACGAGTATGTAAGAAGGTTTGGGTTTGGCGAAAAGACAGGCCTGGACATCGGAATCGAATCCAGAGGGATTCTTCATCCCGTTCGCAATTGGGATGGGCTGACGCTTTCCCGAATGACGATGGGCCACGCCATATCGGCGACACCTTTGCAGATTCACTACGCCATGGCGGCGGTGGCAAATGGAGGTATGCTCATGCGCTCTCAAGTGGTTTCCAGGATACTGGATACCGAAAATCAGGAGGCTGTGACCTATGGCCCGATGGTGAAGCACCGGGTTGTTTCAAGCGAAACGGCCAGGACTCTTTCCCAGCTTCTCGTTAAGACTGCTTCCCCTGGAGGAACGGCTCATGGGGCGTTCATTTCCGGCTACCGTGTTGCAGGGAAAACGGGTACCGCTCAGAAGATCGTTGATGGGCGTTACTCATCCCATCACCACGTCGGCTCATTTTCCGGGTTTTTCCCTGCAGATGACCCAAGTGTGGTAATTACTGTGATTGTTGACGGATCAACCACTGATATGCCGGTGTCAGGAAGTGGAACGGCGGTTCCCTCTTTTAGGCGCATAGCAGAGAAACTCATTCCCTATTACGCGATATCACTTAGAGAAGGGAGTGCAGCCTTTGCATTGAGTGGGGGACCCAATCCAGCGGGAACAAGCAATTGATTCTTAGGAGATGGGCAATTTGAAAAGTCGACCGGCGCTGGAAGGAAATAAGATTGGGTGTCGAATGGAAAAACTGAAGAAAATGAGTGGCATTGGGAAAAGCCTGAGTAAGTTAATAAGGAAAAGTGGGGCCAAATTAAAGCGGGGTTCTCCCGATCCTATTGTGACTCGACTGGTGATCGACAGCCGGCGTGTTACGCCTGGGAGTCTGTTTTTCGCTCTTCCGGGACTGAGACAGGATGGCAGCGCGTTTATCGACGAGGCTCTTCGAAGAGGGGCTGTCGGTGTCGTCTCGAACGCGCCGAGAAGGTTTGGGAATTCGAAAGCGGTTTTTGTTCAAGCGGATGACCCGCGCCTGACTTTGGCGAAGGTAGCGAGACGTTTTTTTGGCAAGCCCGACAAGGACATCGATTTATTTGGAATAACGGGTACGAACGGGAAAACCACGGTATCCTATTTGGCGAAGCACTTCTTGTCCCTCGACGGGGTAAAAACGGGGTGTTTGGGTACGATTGGGTATGATCTGGTCGATCGCGTGCTCCCTTCCTTTCGAACGACTCCCGAGGCCCACGAGTTGTGCGAACTGCTTTCGCAGATGAGGGACTTTGGCTGTACTCGCGCCATCATGGAGGTCAGCTCTCATGGAATCGACCAACTCAGGATCGCAGAACTGAAATTTAAGGTAGGGGTTTTTCTTAATCTGACTCGTGACCATTTAGACTATCATGGAGATATGGAGAATTACTTCGCGGTCAAAAGACGCTTCATCGATGGCGAGATTGGCACTGTACCCAAGAAATTGGCATTGAATATTGATGACTCCTATGGTCGCCGTCTTGCGGAAGCGCACAAGGAGGAGTCTACTATAACATTTGGGACATCCGAACAGGCACGTCTGAGAGCGACGGATATTGAATTGGCTCCAGATGGAGCGACTTTCACTTTGGAATTCGACGGAAAACGCTATCTAGTCAACTCGCCCCTTATTGGGCTGTACAATGTGAGCAATACCTTAGCCTCTCTTGCGATGGCTATTCTAGCAGATGTTCCGATTGAGAAATGTATTGGCAGTTTGAATTCGTTTGGAGGAATTCCGGGACGAATGGAGCGCGTCAGTGCAGGTCAGCCCTTTGAAGTCGTAGTGGACTATGCCCATACTGGAAATGCATTGGAAAACGCCTTGAAAATGCTGCAAGAAATCACTCCAGGAAAGGTAAAAGTCGTATTTGGGTGCGGAGGAGACCGCGATCGAGGAAAGCGAGCCGAAATGACAAAGGTTTCCACGGAACTGGCAGACTATTGCTGGGCCACGACCGACAATCCGCGTTCGGAGGTACAAGAGCAAATCTTTGATGACATGCGGAAAGGGATATCGGGTCGCTCGAAGATCGAATTTGTATTGGATCGTAGAAGGGCAATCGAACTGGCTCTGAAGAGCGCCGATCCAGGGGATTGTGTTTTGATTGCTGGTAAGGGGCATGAGCCTTTTCAGGAGTTCGGTGACACCGTGGTTCCTTTCGATGACAGAAAGGTTGCAAGGGAGTTGTTGGAATCGATGAAATTGGGCGGACGAATCTGAAATGGCCGGATTGGACGCAAATGATCTCTTGCAATGGAGCGATGGAGAGTGGTTGGGCGAGCTGCCCTCAAAGCCCATCAAGGGATTTGCGTACGACACGAGACTCTTGGAAGAAGGAGACCTTTTTGTAGCCTTTAAAACGAGCCAAAGAGACGGGCATGATTTTCTTGCAGATGCGCAGGCTAAGGGTGCAGTGGGGGCAATCGTTCAGAACAAAATTGAGTTCAGCAATAGCTTCTCCTTGCTGTGTACTGACGACACGTTAAAGGCGTTTCAGGCGATCGCTCGAGGATTTCGCGAAACTTGGAATTTCCCTGTGGTGGCGATCACGGGAAGTTGTGGTAAAACAACTACCAAGGATTTGCTTTGCCAGTTGCTGGGAGGGTATCCTGTGGCCCAAGGAACGAGGGGCAATCTCAACAATTTGATCGGAGTGCCGTCAACCCTGTTGGGAATCAATCCAAAGGAATGTGGATATGCCGTCGTTGAGGCCGGGATAAGCGAGCGAGGAGAAATGAAGGATCTCGTGGATACCATCAATCCCGATCGAGTGATTTTCACTGCCATTGGGCCTTCTCATTTAGAAGGTCTCGGCTCAGTGGATGGTGTTGCGAGAGAGAAGGGTTTGCTTGCGAGCAAGCCAAGAACAAAAAGGGTTTACCTCGGGGAGACTTGCCGACCTTATGGGGAATATCTGAATACGGAAGAGGGTATTTGGGTCTCGGAATCAGAAACGAGCGCTGACCCATTAGGATGGAACTATCAGGTCGAGAATGTGGGATCCGGCATGAAATTGATTTTTGGGAATAGGGACGAGTGTTATTTTTTGGAGGGAACGGGCCGCGGATTGGCATCGAATGCCGCTTTGGCTATTGCGGCTGCCAGGGGATTTGATGTTTCCCCCGAAAAGGTCCAAGAGCGGCTGGGGAAATGGAAGCCGAGCGGGATGAGAGGCGAGTGGGTTGAAGTAGGGAATTCTCGTGTGTATCTGGATTGCTACAATGCCAATCCGCTCTCCATGCTCGACTCCCTCCACGATTTCAAAACGAATGCGGACGCAGCCCCAAATAGGTTGTATGTTATCGGTAGTATGGAAGAATTGGGTTCAGAGTCAGAAGGATGGCATAAGCGGCTGGGTTCGGAGCTTACACTGGGCCCGGGCGACAAAGCCTATTTAATTGGCGAAGGATCGGATTGGATCCTAGAGGGGGTTCAAGTTTCAAAGAGTTCAGCGGGACTGGTAGAAAAACTCGAAAGTCTAGAATCGTTAGAACGAATTCTGGCGAAATTTGAAGGAGATGTCTTTTTGAAGGGAAGCCGCAAATATCGACTCGAGACAGTGATGGAGTACCTTCCTGAAACAGCCGTCAATGAAAGGGCCCCATGCTAAGTTACCTATCCCAGTACGAGGAAGTTTTTGGTCCGCTGCGACTCTTGCGGTTTCTAACTCTGCGAATGCTTTTTGCGGCGGGGACCGCGTTATTTATTGGATACATTCTTGGGCCTTGGCTGATAGGGCTCTTGGGAAGGCTTAGTTTTCAACAGAGTTTTCGGGATGAATCAGAGGTGGGAAAGCTGGCGGAATTGCATTCGGGCAAGAAGAACACCCCGACGATGGGGGGACTACTGATATTTGTTTCGGTCAGTGTGAGCGTTTTGCTCTGGGCTCAATTTAATGTTTGGACTCTGACCGCTCTCTTTGTCTACACCAGTTTAACCGCACTGGGTTTCCTCGATGACTACCTGAAGGTTTCGAAGCGCAATAGCAAAGGATTCCCGTCTCGAGGGAAGTTGATTTGGCAAAGTCTGACCGCCGCCGCTACGTTGGTTATTCTGCTTAACAACCCCATGAGTGTAGACAAGGTCCAGGAACTTTGGCTGCCATTTGTTAAGAACGCGGTGATGACTCAGATGCCCTTGTGGGCATTGTTTGGATTTCTGTTTCTGGTTCTAGTCGGGGCGAGCAATGCGATAAACGTTACTGACGGAGTAGATGGATTGGCGATAGGGTGCACAATTACGGTGGCGATCGTCTACGCGATCATGGCCTATGCGGCAGGCAATTTCATTATTTCAGAATATCTGCTTATATCCCATGTGCCTGGGGTGGGCGAATTAGGTATTATTTGCGCGGCCATTGTTGGGGGTGGATTGGCGTTTCTCTGGTTTAATGCGCATCCTGCTGAGATATTTATGGGGGATACGGGATCGCTGGCCCTGGGAGGTCTTGTCGGTGTGATCGCATTTATGACCCATCAGGCGGTTACTCTCATAATTGTTGGGGGTATTTTTGTTATGGAGACGATGTCTGTAATCCTGCAGGTAATGTCATTTAAAAGTACGGGGAAACGAATTTTTAGAATGGCTCCTATCCATCATCACTTTGAACTTAAAGGTTGGGCCGAGACGAAAGTAGTGATCCGTTTCTGGATACTGTCCCTGATTTTCGCGTTTGCGGGACTAGCGACTTTGAAGATCCGATGAGTCCATTGACCGTGCAGCTCCCTGAATGGCTTGAAGCCTGTTTAGATTCGCAGGTGGCTATATTGGGCTCGGGTAAAAGCGGCACTGGAGTGAAAACCCTGATCGAGAAACTGGGAGGAAAGGCAACCCTCTATGATGAGGGAGGGCATACTGGAGAAAAAAGACTTTTTGATGATTCTGCGGCTAGAGCTGCAGGATTGGTTGTTTGCAGTCCCGGGTTCCGTTGCGATCACTTGTGGATCGAGCGAGCGCGACGGAATGGCTGCCGCGTGATTCCCGAGTTTGACCTGGGAGCGTCGCTCTGGAAGGGACCCGTGATTGCAGTGACGGGAACGAACGGTAAAACGACTTTGACTTCGTTCTTGCACGAGGCTTTTTCCCATGTGGGGATTGAATCCTACGCGGTTGGCAATATTGGAAAGCCGCTCTGCGAGTTGTTAGCGGAGGACTGCAACCCAGAGGCAATCGCAGTTTGTGAGATCAGTTCTTTCCAGTCTGAGATGATTGAAGCGTTGAAAGCCGATCATGTACTGTGGACCAATTTCGACGAAGACCATCTGGATCGACACGGTTCGATGCCAGCGTACTTCCGGAGTAAATACAAACTGGTTGCCAATGCTATGAGTGATTCATTGTTTGTCGATTCCTCTGTTTATGACTATGGAGTTGGAATCGGGCTCGATTTGCCAAAGTCGGCGATCGTAACATCGAATCTTAGTTCAGAGGGGCTAGGTTTAACAGGCAGCGTTTTTGAGACAGAACCGGAGAGAAGCACCTACCTGATGGGGCGCGCTTTGTGGTTATCGCTTAATCTTGCCGAGAGTTCGCTCGTAGAGGCGGCCCACCTTTTTGAGAAAGCGCCGCATCGGATGCAATACTTGGGCGAGAAGGAGGGGATTCGTTTCTGGGACGATTCCAAGGCGACGAATTTCCATGCGGTTTTGGGCGGATTGAAACGATTTGAGAAGCCGGTTGTTTGGTTAGGAGGAGGCGAGAGCAAAGGCGGCGATATTGAGGATTTCGCCGGACGCATTGCACCCAAGGTAAAATACGCCTCGCTTATTGGAAAGACGGCGATTCAGCTAAGCAAAGCATTGAATCGTGAGGGCATAAAAACGACGATTCACGATTCTTTGGAGGAAGCGGTCACAATGGCGTTTGCAATTGCCGAATTTGAGGACAACATCGTGTTTAGTCCCGGCTTTGCGAGTTTCGATATGTTTGAAAATTACGTACAAAGAGGTGAGGCTTTTCGAAAGGCTATTGACTGTTTATAAGGAGAGAGGAGCATAGGAGATGTTAGGACTTGGTAAGAAAGAAATTAAGATGAAATTATTGCGAATCGGAGTCATTGCAGGGGCCCATGTGGTCGTTATCGCGATCCTCTACTTGATGAGTGGGTTTGGAAACCGGGGAACAGAAAGCAGCCGAGTGTCGGTTGCCGGCGCCAATGGTATTGTAAATTGGTCGAGCCAAGATCCGAATGCCCTTGCTCCCACCGTTAGCGGCACAGGTTTTGATTCGAAAGCCAGTGATTTGACCGGGTTTAATGCGGGTGATGGAAGCTTTGTAAATCAGGCAACCCTTCCTGAGATCTCGAGCAAGCAGAGATTCGAGCCGAGACGTCCGGGAGGGTCTGATAAACCCCGTCCGCCGGTCGCGACACAGTCGAGAGGGAACGTTGATAGTGGTGTTCTGACACCGCTTGGTCGAAGTCCTGCAGGAGGAGATCGAGCCGGTCAGCCGCAAAATATAATCGCCCCTAGCGGCGCGTCGCAATTTATCCGATACACGGTGCGAAGTGGCGACAGTATTTGGGGCATAACGCAGAATTTTGGCGTTTCGCAAAGCGAGCTCCAGTCCATGAATCCTGGCTTGACCGTAAACATCCAGCCAGGGCAGATTCTCAATGTTCCTAGGTCGGGCCAAACGCCTGAAACGATGCGTGATTCAACCCGAGCTGAGCCGATTGTCGATGGGAGTATTTACGTGGTGAAAAGCGGCGACGCGCTTTCCCGGATTGCAGCGAACCAGGGAGTAACATTGAACGAGCTTCGAGCCGCTAACAATTTGAGTGGCGACTTGATCAGAGTGGGTCAAAAACTCGTCATTCCGAATGGACGCAAGCAGAGTAATGCTTCCAGTCCATCGAGGCAACAGGGGCTTCAGGTAGTGGTCGCTCCAGGTGACACCGTCTCTTCGATCGCCCTCAGGTACAACGTTTCGGCCAAAGACCTGATTCTGCACAATGACATTCAAAACCCAGCTCGGATTACCCCGGGGCAAACGCTTTTCATTCCGAGCAGCATTTCAAACAGGCCTCGTGCGGCACCGCCGCCAGTTGTCGTCGAAAAGAAAGATCCTGTACCTGTGCAAAGTACAATACCGGAAGATGCGCCGCTGATTCTTCCTGATGAAGACGATTTTCTTCAAGACGAAGATTTGATTGAGCAACCGGTTATTCCCATAGAGGATTAACTGTATTCAGTTTTATTGGAATATGGCGAAGCGGAAAACGAAAGCGGCTCATACTGGACACCATGGGGTTTTGAATCCTGCCGTCGCGATCGTTGTCTGCGTTTTCGCTTTGGCGATGCTTGGTGTGTCCGTCTTGTTTAGCGCGAGTCTTCCGATCGATATAAATAATCCCTATCAGATAATTGAGAAACAAATGATGTGGATGGGCATCACATTCGTTTCTGGACTGATGGTTCTGAAAGTCAATTTAGAGTGGGCCCGGAAATTTGTGTGGGTGGGATACGCGATCTGTGTTGCGGGACTCGTACTCGTTTTGATCCCTGGCATCGGATCGGTGATTAACGGCAGCCGGAGCTGGTTTCGCTTTGGACCTTTTGGCTTGCAGATCGCAGAGTTCGCGAAAATCGGACTGATCTTTTTTCTGGCCCACTACTTCAGTTTGATACGGAAAGAATCGGGCACTTTCTGGAAGGGGTTTGTGGTACCGTGTTTGGCGATCGGCCTTGTTGTTGGATTGATCATGATGCAAACCGACCTTGGCACGGCTTTGATTATTTCGATGGTCAGCTTTTGCGTGTTATACCTGGCGGGCACGAATGTATTTTATCTGGTCGGGTCAGCGATTGCCGGTACGATCCCTGTTCTATTCCTCATCTCGAAAGATCCTGAGCGACTGAGTCGCCTGACCGCATTTCTGGACATGGAAGGCAATAAATCGGGGGATTCCTATCAGGTTTGGCAGGCCATTCTGGCCTTTGGGGCTGGAGGCATTGATGGGGTTGGTTCGGGAAATGGAAGACAGCAATTGAAGTCGCTTCCTGAGGCGCATACGGATTTCATTTTCGCAATAGTCGGCGAAGAGCTGGGCCTAATCGCAACGATGACGGTGGTGCTCGTTTTTATGGGGTTGTTTTTAGCCGGGGTGAGTCATGTAAGAAAAGCGCCGAATACCTATCAATTTTTGTTAGCGTCGGGATGTCTCCTCACCATTAGTATCCAGGCTCTGGTGAATTTAGGGGTGGTTACGGGCTCTTTGCCCACTACGGGGCTTCCTTTGCCATTTATAAGCTACGGAGGATCCAATTTTCTAGTAATGGGTTTGTGTGTAGCATTGATTTTGAATACAAGCTTCGCGTGGAAGTCGCCAGCGTTGAATGATTCCAAAAGAAAACTCAAAGAAATCTGAGTATGAGAAGAGCTCTGATCGCATGTGGCGGAACAGGGGGGCACTTGGCGCCTGGAATCGCCCTTGCTGAGGAGCTGCTATCTCGTGGTTGGGAATGTAGATTACTGATTAGCGGCAAGCAGGTAGATTCGATGCTCGTTCAGAAGTACACGCAATTCAAGTACGAAGCGATCGCCGGTAGTGGGCTGAGTTTGCGTCCAATACAGTTTCTCCGATTTCTGAGGGACCTGTTAAGCGGTTATCGATCTTGCGTACGAATCATTCGGTTGAGTGGTCCCGAACTTGTGATTGGCTTTGGAGGTTTTATATCCGCGTCTGCTCTTCTGGCAGGTGTCCGAAATGGTGTCCCGGTTGCGATTTATGAAGCAAATCAGATTCCCGGTCGGGTGACTCGCCTGACGAGCCGATTTGCGAATCGTGTATATCTTCCAGATGGAGTGGTTTTGAAGGAAGCCAGGAAAGGCTGTATCCGAAACGTGGGAATCCCACTTCGCACTGAATTTGAGCGTCAATCGAAGGGTGAGGCTAAGCGTATCTTGGGATTTGATTCTGAAAAGAAACTGCTGCTCGTTTTTGGAGGGAGCCAGGGAGCGCTGGCTCTGAATGAGTGGGCGAAAGAACACTCGAGATTTTTGAACGAGAAACAAATCCAGTTGTTGTGTCTAACGGGCATGTCTGGTTGTTTAGACAGTACTGGCAAAGAGTCTGACGAGGAATTTCAATCAATGACGGTGTTCATGCAGTTCAGCGAAGAAATGGCAGTATTGCTCTCGGCTGCGGACTTGGCGATTTCCAGAGCGGGTGCTGGCAGCATTGCTGAGCTAATTCGATGTAGAGTGCCCGCAATTTTGGTGCCGTATCCGCATGCGGCAGACAACCACCAGCTTTTCAATGCCCAGAGTTTTGTGACTCAAGGAGGCGGTTTCCTATGCCGGCAAGAAGAAATGAATAATCTCCTAGATACCGTCCTAGATGTGATTTTTAGTGACGAAGAAAGGGATCGTTTAGCGAAAAATCTTGAAGTCATGGACCAATCGAACTCCCAGTCTAAAATTGCAGATGATCTGGAGCGCTTGGCTGCGATTACAAGAAGCGGGCAGAAGGAGGCCCTTCAAGTAAACTAGTGCCAGGAAAACGTCCTTCAGAATTTGGAAGAATTCACCTGATTGGGGTTTCAGGAGCCGGAATGCTGCCTTTGGCCCTTTGCCTTAAACGAGCGGGAGCAAAGGTCAGCGGTGAAGATGATCGGATGACTTCGGAGGCCAAAGAAGCTCTGGAGCGTTATGAGACTCCTATCCTCTTGGCCTCTGATATCAAAGAAAACGAGGCGCTCGTAGTTTATTCATCCGCGATTGCAGAGTCGCACCCTTCAAGATTAGAGTCCAGTCGTCGTGGCTGGAAGCAGATTCCGAGGGGGTCATGCCTGGCGGACATTGTCAAAGGAAAGAGGCTAATTGCGGTCGCAGGTTCCCATGGCAAAACCTCTACCACCGGGATCTTGATAGATCTTTTCGAGTCTATTGGCGAAGAACCGAGCTATGCGATAGGGGGACACTTCGCGTCAGAAAAAGACCCTGGAAGATGGACTGAATCAGATTGGATGATTATCGAACTAGACGAAAGTGATGGAACGGTCGAGGAATTCAGTCCTGAAATTTCAATCATTCTAAACGCAGATCATGATCACCATTCAAAATATGCGACCGAAACAGAATACCTAGACATTTTCCGACGGTTGGGACGCCGGACAACGGGGCAGGTCGTATTGAACGAGGTTTTACGCGATTCCGTAGGCGAGCGGCTGGCGAGGGATCGAGTAGTATTCCCGAAAATCGAAAAATCCGAACCAGCGGTGTCGAATCAACTAGGCGACTTCAGTAGGAATAATCAGCAAATGGCCCTAGCCGCAATGGAAGCGGCAGGACTTAAAAAGCCAAATTTGACCAGGGTGCGTTTTACGCCGATCAAGCGACGTCAGTCTTGTCTGTATTTTTCCCCTACGTTGAATGTCATTGAAGACTACGCTCATCACCCTGTGGAGATAGCTGCGATTCTGGATGCTCTGGCAACAGTGTTTTCAAGGAAGACGATTGCCGTTTTCCAACCTCACCGTTATTCAAGAACGCTTTCGCTCAAAGGCGAATTGGCTGCCGCGTTGTCGCGCTTCGACCACGTGTACCTGCTAGAGGTGTACGAAGCATCGGAGAATCCAATCGAAGGGGGTAGTGGACGTGATTTGTTCGATGCCTGCAAAAATCGTTTCGAGCACTGCGAATTCCATCCTGATGAGGATGGGTTGCTCCGCGCCTTGGAATCGAAGATCGTTGGGGAGGATCCAATGAACGTAGTCTTTTTGGGGGCCGGTAGAACAGACATTCTAGCAAGCCAGTTTGTCCGTAACCTTGTTTCGAAAGACCTGCGTTGGGGCACATTGTATTCAGAAATAGCGCGCGTACTTGATTATGGATCGAAAATTCGTTCGCAAGAGCCTCTAAGCAACAAGACAACCCTCCGACTCGGGGGGACGGCGGAATTGTATTTTGAGCCCGCGTCTGAACCTGAACTGGCCGCAGCCCTGCGAGTTTGCCATGAAAGCGGGATTCCGGTTTACCCGCTGGGTCGTGGGTCGAACCTTATAGTTCCTGATAGTGGCGTGTCGGGATTGGTGATCCGCCTTTCCCATCCCCACTGGAGGCGTTTTGAAATTCTATCCGAAGGCGAGATCCGAGTGGGAGCCGGAATGAGAATCAAGGAACTTTGTGGTGTCGCCTGTCGCGAAGGTCTCGAAGGGTTTGAGTTCTTGGAAGGAATTCCCGGGAGCGTGGGTGGGGCCCTGCGAATGAATGCGGGAGCAATGGGTGGATGGATGTTCGATGTCGTCAAAAGCGTCCGGTTTGCTCACCTTGATGGAACCTTGGTCGAAGCCAATGCGAGTGAGCTGAGTGTTGGCTATCGCCATTGTCGAGAACTTAAGGGAGCGATTGCGCTGGATGCTGTTTTGGTGGCCAGCTCCGTTGGCCAGAAGGAAGTGGAGTTACGCAAGGCGATCGATGTTTACCAGTCGAAGCGCAAAGAATCCCAGCCAAGGGAACCGAGCGCTGGTTGCATTTTTAAGAATCCCGAAGGAGCCTCTGCGGGGCAGCTTATTGATGAGCTCGGTCTAAAAGGAACTGCAATCGGAGGCGCCGAAATCAGTCCGGTTCATGGAAACTTCATCGTCAATCGGGGTGGCGCAACGAGCGAGGATGTGATTGAGCTGGTGCGATTGGTCAGAAGAGTCGCAAAATCTCGGAGGTCCATTGACCTCGAACCTGAGGCTTTGCTCTACGGCAGTGACTGGAAGGATGTGCTGACATGAAAGATGAGCCAATCGTAGCCGTTGTTTGCGGAGGAACGTCCGCAGAGAGGGAAGTTTCATTGGGGTCAGGCTTGGCGGTTGCCGAAGCCTTTGGGTCGGTTTTCAAGGTGGAGCGAATCGAGCTGTCAGAGGAGTCTGTCCCCGCACAGCTGAATAAGAAGCGACATGTCGTGTTTTCCACCCTCCACGGAACGTTTGGGGAAGATGGCGCTTTTCAGTCCTTGTTGGAGGCAGAGGGAATCGAATATGCGGGATGCGATGTGCAGAGCAGCCAGCTCACTTTTGACAAGGTGAAGACAAAGGCAGTACTGCGTGATGCGGGGATTCCGGTTGCAAATCAAATAGCCTTTCACCGCCAATCACCCCCGGATCCGGCGGAAGCGATTGAAAAGCTGGGACCAGCAATCGTTGTCAAACCGGTGAAGCAGGGAAGCAGCATCGGACTCGGTTTTGCGAATTCGGTCGAGGAGCTGGAATCGTTGCTTTCCAATCTCAAGTTCGACGACTGGATGCTGGAAACGATGATTGTAGGGAAAGAGCTTTCGGTAGGCGTTCTGGATGGGAAAGCTACCGAAATCGTCGAGATTCGCCCAAAATCCGGGCAATACGACTACGCGAGCAAGTATACAAAGGGGTTGACTGAATTTGTTGTTCCGGCGCCGCTTCCAGGAGAGTTGGAACGTGAAATTAAGGGGATCGTAGAGCGTACGTTTGAGGCATGCGGCTGTAGGGACTATGCCCGGGTCGACCTGATGCTCAGCCAATCAGATCACCCATTTGTCCTGGAGGTGAACACCCTGCCAGGGATGAAGGAAACGAGTCTTCTCCCTATGTCTGCAGCAGCGGCTGGGATAAATTTCAAAGCTCTGTTAAAAAAATTAGTAGAGCCTGCGTTCTTGAGATTTTACTCTAAGTATTCAGTCTGCTGATATGGCTGGAAAAAAACCGTCGAAAAATACGAGTAAATCGAGATCTTGGAAAGATATTGACCAAGACGTTAAGGCGAAAAGCATGAGCTCGACTGCTCTGAAAAGAGCGATTTTCTCCCGTTGTCGTAAATTTGCCTTCTACTCAATTCTCGTAATAGTTCTAGTGGGAGGGGCTAAATTATTTCTAATGACGGAAGGCGTTTCGACCGCTCTGACAAAAGCGGGAAAGTCTCTTCCGATAAAGAATATCGAAATCGAAAGTGATGCCTTGTCTCGTGAATGGGTACTAAACTATCTTGGTCTGGATGGTGATGAAACTCTCAACTTGCTCGGTTTAGATTTGGGCAGCTTGAAGGATAAGCTGGAGTTCCAGGCACAAGTTTCTTTCGTCAAGATAGCCCGTCAGCTTCCGGATACGCTATACATTGCCATAGAGGAAAGAGAGCCAATTGCCAAAGTGCTTGCGGAGGATGTTGAGCGTGGACGAATTACCCTTCTCGTCGATCGAACAGGGGTTGTTTATGAAGGTGTTGGCTACGATTCCAAGCGAATCAGTATACTGCCTTTTCTGGACGGGATTCGATTAAAGCGAAACGAGGGTCAGTACGAGGCGATTGAAGGTATGGAACATGTAGACAAGCTCTTGTCCGAAGCCTTTGAAATTGCTCCGCACATCTACCGATCTTGGAAAGTCGTTTCGCTAGAAGAACTTCCGAAGCTGATTGTGAAAAGCAATTTCGCCAAAGAAATCGTATTCGAACCGGTTGCAACGGACTACCGGCGCCAATTGGCTGAGCTGGATTACATAATTGATTACCACAAAAGCCATTCCTACAAAAGCATCGCCAAAGTGGACTTGACGATGAATTCGCAGGTTCCGGTCACTCACGTGGCACTGACGCGCTAGAGTATCGAACTAATTACTACATAAATTCAAATCCCTTCCGAACGTGTACAAATCTAAAGTAATTGCGGGTATTGAAATTGGGACGAGCAAGATTTCCGTTTTGCTCGGAGAAATCGTCGAGGGGCGCAGCCTGAATATTATCGGCCTCGGACAGTCATCTTCAAAAGGCGTTTTGAAAGGGGATATCGTAGATTTTCATGACGCGAGCGACTGTGTTCATGCCGCGATACTCTCGGCGGAGGAACAAGCAGGAGTAAAGATAGATGGAGTCTACCTAGCAGTAAGCGGCAGTGACATTGAGGGATTTCCGAGTGAAGCCTCGGTCAACGTCACATCTCGAGATCGTCGCGTATCCATGGAGGAGATTCACCAAGTGTCGAGTATGGCAAAAGGGCGAGACCTAGCTGAAGACCGTGCGGTGATTCATCATTTGAGACGACCTTATCGTCTGGATAACCGGTCCGTCAAAAAGCCATTGAATCTGGAAGGTGACCGGCTTGAAGCGAGCTATTGGACCGTTCATGGCAATGCGCGCAAGATTGGAGACGCGATCCATATTATCAATGGATTCAATTTGCATGTGGATGACGTTGTTTTGTCAGCGCTTGCGGCGGGATCGGTCGTCGCGTCTGACGAAGAGAAAAAGAATGGCTGTCTCGTGGTCGATCTCGGTCAGGGAGCGACAGACTACGCCGTTTATCAAGATGGGAACTGCGTAATGGCGGGTAGTATGCCTATTGGGGGAGACCATATTTCCAATGACTTGAGTATTGGGCTTCGTATGCGCCTGAGCCAGGCAGAGAGTTTAAAGCATCGATACGGGACTGCGGTGGTAGAGCATAAGAACAAGACGGAGAAAGTCTGGCTCAACAACGATTTCGAAATAGGGGACCGCCCCATTCCGCTTTGGAGCATCGAGAAGATCGTCGAGTTGCGGATGACTGAGATTTTTGAGGTGATTCAGAAGAAACTTGGTACCTTCGGTCGGAGAGAAAGGCTTTCGGGTGGAGTGATTTTATGTGGAGGCGGTGCCAACTTGAGACGGAGCGATGATTGCGCGGAACTCGTTTTTGGTGTTCCGGCAAGAATTGGAGACAACGGAACGATGGCTTCTGGCGAATTGAGGGAATCTCAGTACAGCGTTGTTCTGGGGCTTCTAAAGTATGGGCTGCAATACCAAAGTAAAGTGGGCTCGGAAGCGCAACCTGCGGGAATACTTGGTAAACTGAAGGGCCTATTTAACTAAGACAAACGGATTTAAGATGTACGAAGCCGAGCGAATAAAGATGAAGGTTGTTGGGGTAGGCGGTGCCGGTTCCAATATTGTGGATCGACTGATGCTTTCTAACACTAATGGGGTTCACCTGACCGCTATCAACACGGATGAACAAGCCTTGGCTGGGTCGCCCGTGCTTGATAAATACTGTATTGGAAAGCGGATTACACGTGGGCTCGGGGCCGGTGGGGATTCGTCAATAGGACGGGAAGCGGCCTTAGCGGATAAGCAGGTGCTTGAAGGCATTGTTAAAGACATCGATTTGCTTTTTATCACTGCAGGTTTGGGCGGTGGAACAGGGTCGGGTGTTTCCCCAGTACTCGCTGACTTGGCTGCCCAAAATGGAACGACCGTTGTCGCATTCGTTACGATGCCGTTTACGATTGAGCGGGCGGGACGAGCAAAAGTGGCCAAGGATGGGCTGGAGCATTTGAGGGAGGTGGCGAATGCGGTAATACCTTTGCCAAACGATCTGCTCATTCAGGAGAGTGAGCCGGGAGCGTCTCTTCTAGACGCCTTTAGTCATGCCGATGCTTGGATCGAAAGAGCGATTAAATCGATCTGGTCGATGATGAATAAGACGGGATTGATAAACCTGGACTTCTCTCAGTTGCAGCAGGTTTTTTCGCATCGGGCGGGAAAAACGCTTTTCGGGCTCGGTGAAGGTTCGGGCGAGAATGCGGCGGAAGAAGCCCTCGAAAACCTAAAACTCTGTCCCCTTCTTCACACTCCTGAGTTTTCAAAGAAGGCGGATCAGCTCCTTGTCAATTTGGTAGGCGGAGCTGGGTTTAGCATCGGTGAAACGCAGCTAATCATGGACAGGGTCACCGAGTCTTTTGGGAAAGACGCGAATGTCGTCATGGGAGCGGTGATTGACGAATCACTTGGGGACAAGGTTGAGATCTGCGTTATAGGGACGAGTGACATTAGTGATATCTCGATCTTCAGAGGGCGAAAAAAGCCCAGACCGTCTGTGCTCGAGGCTGATCCAGCCGAGCTGACTTTGCCCAAAAACAGGAAAAATAAGGAAATTCACGCCAAAAAGGTAAAGGTGGAGCAGGATGAGTTTTCTTTCAATGAAGGGGATCCTCGAGGGGAATTTGAAGACACGGACGGATTCGTATTTGAGGGGCAGGATCTTGACACCCCCACTTTTCTACGGCGAGGGATAAGAATTCCTATATAAACTGGCTTTATTTGCTCTGGTAGAACGATTTGAGAGCACTGGGGGCACTGAATAATTTAGCAGTGCGCATGCGATTGGCTCCCTTTATCGTTAGAAGGGCGTCGGTATGTCGAATCTAGGTAATCATTGCATTAGTTGAGACTATGAAAGTAGCCTTCTGTGCATAAAAAGATTGGGTTCCACAAAAAAATCGGCCAACAACCGTATGAAGCTGGCTACTAGTCGATTATGATATCCTTGATTCGCGATAACTGTGATTTCCTGAAGCAAGAAATCAATTTATTGGAGCGGCACTCGGCCAGCTCATATGTAGTAAATGACCAGCGGACATTTGGCTCGAGTATTGGCGCTCACATGAGGCATGTTTTGGACCATTACTCCTCATTTCTCGCCGGTATTGATTCTGGAGTTGTCAACTATGACGCAAGAGTGAGGGAGACTTTGGTGGAAACAGACCGGGTATCGGGTATCGAGCAAGCGAAATCCATCGTCGAGCGATTGAAAAGTTCCGTGGTAGATACGAGTCAAACTGTCAAAGTGATCGTTAGCGCGAATACGACGGAAGATGAGGTCCACTCGGTATCCAGTGTAGGTCGAGAGTTGCAGTTTTTAGCCTCGCACACCGTGCACCACTATGCGCTCATCGCGATTGCGAGTCGAATGCAGGGTATTATTCCTCCGGATACGTTTGGCATCGCTCCCTCTACTCTGAAATACATGCAGACGGCGGATTGCTGATGTGTACTGTAAGCTGGATCGTTCACGATCAGAATTACAGATTGTATTTTAATCGTGACGAGCAAAGACCTCGTCCGAGAGCGGAATTTCCCAAAGTTCAAAGGTATGATGGCATTGATCTCATCACTCCTCATGATGGGCCAGGAGGTGGCAGTTGGATAGCGGTCAATGAATTCGGATTGACTGCTTTTTTGTTGAACCATTATGCGGCTACTTCGAGTGGTGGGTCTCTGGGCCGATCTAGAAGTAGAGGGGAATTGCCTATGATCATGGCAATGCAAAAGAGCTTGATACGCGCAGTTGGGATTCTTGAGCAAATGGATTTGTCGCCATTCCAACCCTTCTATTTAGGAATGCTGACTCCCTTAGGGGAATTCAGGCTTTTCGTTTGGAGTGGATCGGGTTTGGAAGAACGCGACTCAGGGATTTCGATGATGACAACATCTTCCTTTCGACCTGATGAGGTCGAAGCATATCGAAAAAAGCGCTACTTAGAGATATGCGGCGAGAGAGGATGTGAGTGGAGGAGGGACAATTCGCTCTCGTTTCACAGGGATTTGAGTCATGAAAATCGAGCGTTCAATCCACTGATGGCACGTGATGATGCAGAGACTCATTGCATTTCAGTCATTGAGGTTGATCCGAGCCGTGTGAGCTTTAGCTACTACGAGGACCTCTTGAACACCGATCATTTTTCGCCGAATCAGGTATGCTCGATCGAAAGAAGAGACGCGAGATTGTGAGAGTGAAGAAGATCCTTCTAGTTGCCTACCTGGGACTCCTCGCTGTCTCCGGGATTTGGAAAGTGTGGATGCCCTTGGATATTCCTCCCAGAGAGAATCAGGAAACTGCGATTCTGGGCATGTCAGACTCTGGTAGTGATGGTGTCAGAATACGATATCTGGATACGATAACAGAGGGAGAGAAGGAGCTTCCGGTCTTGGTGCTTCTTCATGGGAGTCCAATGGCTTCTGAAGTGTTCGATAAAATGGTGCCATTGTTTCAAGACCGATTTAGAGTCGTCGTTCCGGATTTGCCTGGCTTCGGAAGATCAGAACGAGAGGTCGAGGACTATTCGATTGCCGCGCACGCCGATTACTTAGCTTCACTTTTGAGCTTTTTGGAAGTCGAACAATGTCATGTTTTCGGATACAGCATGGGCGGAGGTGTGGCGTTAGAGTACAGTGTTCGCTATCCTGATAAGGTGCGGTCCCTAGTCCTCGCTTCATCCATTGGGCTGCAGGACTACGAGCTCTTGGGGGACTACACTCTTAACCATGCGCTCCATGCGGCCCAGCTTTTCTGCATTTGGTCCATAGATTGGCTCGTGCCCCACTTTGGTTGGCTGGATCGGATGCTCATCAATACACGATATGCTCGAAACTTTTATGATACCGACCAGAGACCTTTGAGACACGCGTTGGAACAATGGTCCAAGCCTGTACTTCTCATTCACGGGGTTGACGATGGACTGGTTTCCATCGAGACGGCGAAAGCGCACGAGCGACTGTTGCCTCAGGCTCAAGCATCCTATTTTGAGGGGGAGGGTCATCTTTTGATTGTAAATCGGTCTGCTGACGTTTCCGAAAGGGTGGCCCGTTTCGTTTCAGAGGTAGAATCGGGTACCGCTCAAACAAGGGATGACTTTCCGCATAATAGCGCTTCTTTTGATGAGTTGCCGAGACGGAGTGGATGGGTGATGGCGACTCTCTTGGGGGTTGCGACATGTGCCAGCGAAGACTTGGCGTGTATTGGCGGCGGGCTATTGGCATCGAGGGGAGCGATATCTCTGCAACTGGCAATATTGGGCTGCTTGCTGGGTATTTTCGTGGGTGACTTCGCAATTTATTTTATGGGTCGTTTTCTGGGTAAACCGGCAATCGATCTGCCGGTGATTCGATCCGTACTCAAGAAGGAGCGAGTTGAGCGTTGTGCCCGTTGGATCGACGAAAAAGGAGTTGCCTTGATCGTATCCACACGGTTTGTGCCTGGGAGTCGGGTGCCAACCTATTTTGCCGCTGGAGTTTTGCGAGCTAACCCCTTGAAGTTTGGGTTTGGATTGTTTGTGGCTTCGGCTATCTGGACGCAGGCAATTGTCGGTTTGTCATTTGTTTTGGGAGGGCAGTTTATTGACTTTTTTGAGGTAAATGAGGGTTGGGCTTTGCTGGGATTACTTGTTTCCGCATTACTCATTCTATTGCTAGCGAGAGTAGGGGTCTCTTTAGCAACTTGGAGAGGCAGGCGTTTATTGTATTCCCGTTTTAAACGAATAACGCGGTGGGAATTTTGGCCAATGTGGTTTTTCTATCCTCCTGTTGTTGTTTTCCTTTTGTGGAAAATGCTACGTAGTCGGTCTGTCACCCTCCTTACCACTGTCAACCCTTGCATGCCCGAGAGTGGACTCGTCTACGAATCCAAAGGAGGGATACTCTCTCATTTGGAAAAGCATGGATCTCCGGTCGGAAGATTTAGGATTATTCCCAAAGACTGGGATCTGGGTAGGAAGCAAGATTGTATTGAAACCTTTAAGACAGAGTACGACTTAGACTATCCATTCGCGATAAAGGCTGATGTGGGACAACGGGGTGAAGGAGTTTCGATCGTGAAATCGAAGGAGGAATCTGACGGCGTATTCGAGGATCATGACGAGGACCTGATCCTGCAGGAATTCCTCCCAGGCAGGGAATTCGGTGTTTTTTACTATAGAATCCCTGGGGCAAAAGAAGGTCATGTGTACTCAGTGACCGACAAACGATTCGTTTCAGTTACGGGGGATGGAAGCTCTACTCTCGAAGAATTGATCTTGCGAGACGAAAGGGCGGTCTGCATGGCTCGTTTCTATTTGGACGCCCACCAGAGGAGCCTTGACCATGTTATTCCCAGGGGGGTCGTGTTCCCTTTGACTGAATTAGGTACTCATTGCAGGGGAGCGCTTTTTCTGGATGGAGCGAGATTCATCACTCCAGCGTTAGAGCGTTCCATGGATGAGATGAGTCGCGGGGTGGACGGTTTTCACTTCGGGCGATATGATATCAGAGTTCCCTCGGAAGAAGATTTGATGAATGGGCAAAACATAAGGATAATCGAACTCAATGGGCTTACTTCAGAGTCAACTAACATCTATGATCCGAAACACAGTTTGTGGTTTGCCTATAAAACGCTCTTCAAGCAGTACAACATCGCTTTCGAAATAGCTCAAAAGAGTGTATCCCTTGGAAACCGGCCATCCGGGCTAGCTTCAATCGTAAGGCTGTGTTGGAGATACTTTCTAGGGAAAGGTCCGGCGGACTAACCTTAGTGTTTGGAAGGGAGTAGACCCGCGGTTAAGGGTTTTAACCCTACCCTTCGGATGGAAAGGTGTCGGCTTCAGGTTTCTTGTTAATGCCGCGCTTTATAAACTGAACCACTTCGTCCTTTTCTTTCAATCGGACGCTCTGATTGGTTCCAGTATCTTCACCCACGTAGTCTGCTACTGATGCCGCCATAATGGGAAGATATTCTCTGAGATCATCATTCTCGTCATAGTTCTTCACTCGCACGCTCCAAATTTCCTGGGCGGGAACGTCACCGCTCTCCTCGAGGAGATTTTCCTTGGCTGTCAGCTCCATGTATTTTTCGTTCACGATGACGGAAACCAATCTCTCCTGATAGCCAATCAACTCCCGTGACCGAGCTCCAGGAACGCGAACCGTATAGGTGATCACACGTCCAGTTTTGGGGTCTCTTTGAGATACGGTTTGAATCGTGTCCGGCTGCTGAATAGTGGCAAATACAGGTTCCTCGATCACTTTGAACTCCCGTCTTGGGGGTTCCATCCCGTAGTCTACTTCAACTACCATGTCGGCGTCTTGCGCACTTAGCGCTTCGTACATCCCTTTTCCTGACAGAGCGGTCTTAATGTAGGCCACGGTCTCTTTGTAACGAAGATCGTTAGTGTCCGTTTCCGGGTCCCGTGGGACGATCACATAGGACTCAGCATCGTTCACCGCGGGGTTTGTGATCGCATCCACCTCCATCTCGTAGGTTGTGTTGCACCCGCTTAGCAATGCGAGGACGAGAATCGCTCCGATTCGGAAGTGAAATTTGTTACGGAAGCGCTTCATTGTCATCGGTAAAAATCGGAATAAGGAGGCATTTACCTCTACTCTACGTCACTCGCAATCGATCCACTCTCAGCCTCCAATGCTGCCAGCTCTTTTTCTAGGCGGGCAATTTCTGCGAGAGCGTCCTTCTCTCGTTGCTCCATCTCGTCGAGAGCTTTCTTTCGGTCAATGGCGGCCTGCCTGATGGCTTGCAATGCTTTGAGTCGCTCCTCTGCTGATTCGGCACGGCCGGACATCTCTTCCAACTCTGCGTTAGAAATTCGAAACCCTTCTGCGATTTCAAGCTCTTCCTGCAGTTCAGCCTTCTCCTTGTCGATAGCTCGCTTTTGCATTGCAATCGCTTGGTTGTAAGCGCGTTGCTGAGCTAGCGTATCTTGTCGCTTGTTCTCTTTGTTTTGTTGGATGGCTCCAACGGTAGCGCCTACCAAGGCACCCGCAGCCCCTGCTGCTGCGATTCCGCCAGCATCTTGCCCAGTTACAAGGCCTCCAACGGCACCGATGGCCGCTCCCGTGCCGGCCCCTTTGACAGTTTTAGACGCCGCAGGACCCGCGCAACCCCACTGGAAAGTCAGGAAGGCCATGGCTAGGGCTGCTGCGGTAGTGTTTTTTAATATTTTCGACCGATTCATACCTGTGAATATAACTACGCAATCGCGCGATTGATTGGATTCGTTGTTATGCTGGGAAATGTAGACTTATTCCTGACATTTGTAAATCCGCTTTGTTGCTCATATTTTTCCGTGAATCCGTTACACGCCCTCGTTCGTATTGTTTATCGTAACGAATGCTGGATTTCATTGTCAGATTGGGTAAGGTGACTAAATTGCAATGGGCTAGATTCGGCAACTATTGAATATGAAGAATAAAGGGTTTTTATCGCGAGACTTCCTAATTCAAACGGTGGGGCTAATTGTCTCGGTGATCGTCGTATTGCTCGTCTACAAGTTCTACATTTGGCCGGTGTCGGAGGATATTGAAATCACCAATAGCATCCAGAAAAGCCAGAATCCGGAAGGGACTTTCATTCCAGAACGCTCATTTACGGTAATTTTGAAGAACAACGAGCAGTTGGCGTGTCTCATTCTGATGATGTGGGCATCGATCATCATGGTGTTCAAGTTCACAAAACTGTTTGGAGAGCAATCAATGGCAGATCGCCAATTCTTGAAAATTTCCAGGGGTGAGCGAATTATGCCTGAGGATGCGTTGGCTCACTTCAAAGAAGTTGAAAGCCAAGTGAGGCGAACGCCTCGATTGCGAGGTAAAATTCTGCCTGACGTAATTCTCGCAGCGCTTCATCGATTTGACGCGACGCGTTCGATTCAAGATGCGGCGCACGCAGTAAGTGAACGATGTGAGATGGCCTACGAGCAACTGGAGTCAGATTTGTCCTTGATTCGCTACATCGCTTGGGCGATCCCTTCGGTTGGCTTTATTGGTACCGTTCGCGGTATCAGTGAAGCTTTGGGGCAGGCGGACATGGCGATCCAAGGAGATATCAGCGGTGTTACCTCCAGTTTGGGTCTCGCTTTTAATTCTACGTTCATCGCGCTACTCTTGAGTATCGCTTTGATGCTGATGGTTCACCTTCTCCAGTCGAAGCAGGAAACACTGATTATAGACATGGAAGACTTGGCGACCAAAAGGGTGATAACGCTAATGAAAACTCCGGCTACCGAGGAAAGCCAAATCAGCTATACCTAAGATTATGGCGACGTTGGGAATAGAATTGAGCGACGTTGGGGTAAATTGCGTCGTAATTGAAGATGATGGATCCTCGCATGTTCTCAAGTTGGGAGACGGGAGTGATTCGTTTCCCGCTTATGCCTATGCCCGGGCGGGGGAGCTTACCTTTGGCTCTGACGCTCAAGAGATGGCGTTCGTCTATCCGCGTCGGACTTGCAGCGAGTTTATTGATGACCTTTCCTTCCAGGCGACGAACCTAGATGGACACTATAGTCGATTGATGTATTCGCAGCTTGCTTACAAGTTTTTTGTGGAGCTTGCGGAACGAATTAAGAACGAGATTGGAGAGATCGACAGGGCGGTTATTGCCGCTCCAGGGCATTATCTTGAAGAGAACGAGAAATCCGAGGAGCGGTTGGGCTTGTTATTAGGGATTCTGTCGGACATCGGGATTCCGGTTGCGGGAATCGTGGACATGGCTGCGGCGGCTTTGTATAGCGAAGGACTTTGGAATGTGCCTGAGGGAGAGCGCATCTTTCATGTAGACCTACTCTCCCAAGCAACGCACATCACCGTTTTCCACAAGCATTCAGGATTGGAGCGCGTTTACTTTGCTCGTTTGCCTCAACATGGGTTTAGTAAGATGCTTGAACGCTTCACGACCTCGATGTCTAAGCGCTTCTTAGTCGAGACTTCGTTTGATATCACCGAAGACCGAATGATCGAACGGGCGTTTCACGCTCAAACGCGAGACATGCTTTTCAACCTTGGCCGGTCCAATGAAGCGAGTCTGGAGGTTTCAACTCGCGAAAAGTCGCGTCAGATGGTGATTTCCAAGGATCTTGCCGCTATGGAGCTGGCGCCTCAGGTTAAAGCGCTCACCCAAATGATTCTCAGGGCGGTGAATGACTTCGCTAATAGCGACGAAGAAATCCAAATTGCTCTTTCGGGCAGGGCCGCAACGATACAGGGTTTGAAGAGCGCTATTGTTTCCCAGGGAATAGGGCTTGTGAAAGAACTGCAGCCGGAAAGTGGCGCGTTTGGAGCGGCGAATTATGGCAAAGATTGGGATGTAGTCCATAAATTGGAAGAGACGCGTATCGAAGTGGGTATTTCAATACTGGGAAATCCTGAGACTCTGGATGTGAGACAGAAGATCGCGACGATCCGGGTTTCAAAGGATGGCCGTTCTCTGAGCCCTACTCATATCGTATGTGATGGACTGGCGTACGAATTGTCCGGAGAATCATTTTCTATTGGTATTGGAGAGAATGAATTATTCGATCTTGTAGCGGATCGCAACATCGCGGGAAAGCCCGTCGAATTGTGCAAGTTGAAATTGGCAGATGAACGCTGGTCACTTGAGCCGTCGGAAACCGCGGCTTTTGATGGGGAGAAGGATACTGCTTTGAAAGCTGGAGATGCAGTCGAAGTACTCATGCAGGGTTCACGAAAGCGGCTGCTTTTAATCCATTGCATTGATCTTGGAAATCAGGGAGGAGAGTCAGCATGAAACGCAGGAAGCGGGAGACTGAGGTTTTTAGCTTGTCGTTCCTAGACTGTATCTGCTGCGGATTTGGAGCTGTGCTCCTTTTGTTTGTCCTAACGGTAGGTAAAAAATCGGATACGCTCATTGATATCAAAGCGAAGATTGAGCAAGTGATCGGCCAGATGGAGAATGATATCGCTCTGAAAGACCAAGAACTCAAATCGCTGCAAAGGTCCCTAACCACGATACGAAATCGAAACCGATATGCGACCGTGGAAATTGACGAGAAAAAGAAGATGCAAACCGAGTTGGAAGATGAGTTTGCATTGTTGCTCGCTCAGTTGGCTTCGATGGAAGAAGACTTGGGCAAGTTGCTGGATGACAAGGAAAACATGCCCATGCAGGAGGAAAAACCTCCCATCCCGATTCCAAACGCGATACGTCGTCAGTATTTGACCGGATTCGATATCCAAGGAGACAATGTGTTGTTTCTGATAGAGGCGTCTGGGGGTATGACGGATGATGAGTATGACGCTGCCGTGGCACGCCAGGCGGATTCGGATGAGGACAAACGGAACTCCCCGAAATGGAGTCGTGTTAAAAAGGGAGTGACATGGATGATCGCGAACCTTAAGCCGACTTCCCGTTACAAGATTATACTTTTCAACAACGAGCTAACTCCGATCGAATCCAGATATGGAGTAGAGTGGTTCGACCCAATGGATAGCGATGTAACGCTTGAGGTGCTTGAAGAGCTAGATAAGGTCGTTCCCAAACAAGGAGCGAATTTGGAGAAGGCATTCGATATGGTTGATGATATGCCCATTACGCCAGATCGGGTAGTCCTTATTGTCGATGGGCTCCCTACGCTCGCGGACAGTTACGAAGGCTCTTCAGTCTTAGACGACCATGATCGAATCAACATGTTTCGGGTAGCGAGGAAAGCTCTTGTCTACAATGCTCCTTTGAGCGTTCTGCTGTATCCAATGAAAAACGATCCCGGGGCAGCCGTTCACTACTGGCGGCTAGCAGATGAGCAAGGAGGCTCCATGGTTTGTCCTTCTAAAACTTGGCCTAATACATGAAGCGGAAGCGGTCCACACAGATTTTTAGCTTGTCATTTCTAGACGTCATTTGCTGTGGGTTTGGGGCAATTATCCTGTTGTTTGTTATAACGATGGGTAAGAAAACCAAGGAGATTACCAATTTGAGAATCGCCTTGGAGCGGATCATTCAACAGCGAATGCTTCAGCTAAATGAATACGAAATTGTCACCGAGGAGATTGCGACCCTTATTCGTCTGGAACAAGACAAGGAAAAAGAAAAGAAGATCGTCGAGCAAGACTTGGATGCGGTACTGGCGGATCTGAAAAAGAAGATAAACGACAAGGAGTTTAGCAAAGACAAATTGTTGACCGATCTCGAGCAGGTTGAAGATGAGCTAGCGGTGATGCAGACGGATCCAGAGATTGAGCAAAAGAAGATGCAGCCCTCGCCTGTCGGAATTCCGGTAGAGAGCAATCATATCGCTTTCGTTATAGATACCTCTGGAAGTATGCGTGATCCTAGTACGAGTCTAGTTTGGGGGTATGTGATCCAGAAATTTGAAGAGACCCTTGACTCTTACCCTGAGGTAAAAGGTATCCAGCTTTTAGATGCAGACGGGCATTTTATCATGGGTCGGGGAATGCGAAGCAAGTGGATGACGGACAATCAGGAAACACGGGACTATATGGTTCGAGCCGTCCGGCTTTATCCCTACAATAGCGATAGTAATCCAGTGCCGGGAATCGCTCAAGCCATCCGAAATTTGGCAGAACCCGATAACGAGGAGATGAAGATGGGCGTCTACGTTTTCGGGGACGAGTTTACGGGCCGTTCTGAACCTGTGCTCAACACCTTGGATAGGCTTAATAAGAACAAAGATGGGGAACGCATGGCTATTATAAATGCCGTTGGTTTCCCGAATCTTATTCGGAATTCATTGTCCCTAAGCCAATCCGGATTAAAGTTTGCCAACCTTATGCGCGAGCTGACCTACGAACACGGCGGCGCGTTTGTAGGGCTCGAACGCGAAACGCTTAGGGAGCGGGACCGGGAGATTCAGGAAAGGTATCCCACTCCAATTCCTCGTAGGGAATCCAGGATGCCATCAATTATCTACGGTCCTGGCGGAAGGGGCGGCATTTACGGTCCCTAGCGTTCTGTAAAGGCGTTCATTTTCGCCCGCATCAGGGGTTTCAGAAGATAGTCTAGAACGCTCTTCTTGCCGGTTTTGATATCAACCTGAGCGACCATTCCCGGAAGAATCTCAAAGGTTTCGGTAGTCGTCTTCAAAGAGCGTTCCCCGGTGCGAATGAGAATATGGTAATAACTCTGTCCATCCTCTTCATTGAGGAAAGTGTCTGCGCTAATTCTGGCGACTTTTCCTTCGAGACCTCCATAAATTGAATAGTCGTAAGCCGTGAGTTTAACAGTCGCTTCCTGTTCAAGCTTCACAAATGCGATATCTGATGGGCTGATTTTGGCTTCAACGAGCAAGTTGTCCTCAATGGGGACGATCTCCATGATAGGGGCCCCGGGTTGTAACACGCCACCCAGAGTTTTGACATGGATTTTGTTAACGATTCCAGAGAGTGGGGCTTTTATCTCTGTCCTGGATACGCGATCTTCAAAGGCTAGGATAGATTGCTCGATCTGGCTCAGTTTCGTTTTGTACTCGTTGTTTTGAGAAACCACTTCATTCAGGTATTCAGATTTCTCACGCTCGAGTTGACCCTCGAGGTCGTTGACCATTGTTTCCAGTCTCAAGAGCTCGACTTGGGATACTACTCCAGACTCGGCTAAGGGTTTGGTTATGGCGAGCTCTCGGCTTTTCAGGTCGAGGCTTTTTTGAAGTCGCTCTTGATTCGTATTAATCTGATTCCTTCGGGTTTGAAATAATAGGGTTTCTGATGTGACCAGATCGGCATTCGACTGTTCGAGGTATTCGGGGAAGCGTACATCTTCAAGTTCTTGCGATTCCGCATCGAGCCTGGCGATTTTGGCGACTAGATTGTCCCTCTCGATTAGACTCTCCCTGTAGGATGAAAGGATCGCTGTATCGTCTAGTTTTGCGAGAACCTGGCTCTTTTCGACGAAGCCACTTTCAGTAACAAAAAGGTCGGAGAGGATGCCACCTTCCAGGCTTTGCACGATCTGTGTGCTTCCGGAAGGGATGACTTTTCCTTGCCCTCGTGTCAGTTCGCTCACCCTTGAATGGTAGGCCCATAGCAGAAAAGCGGATACAATACCAACTACTGTTAATAGGAGGACGTTGGCGTAAGGCATCTTCTCTTCAAGAAATGCCGCCTTGCAATCAGCGATAAAGTCAAGATCGCCTGCTTGAACTTTGTCTTCGGGTTCGTTTGGCACGTCTTTTAAATCCTTATTGTTGCTCATCAGTTTTTGCCCGCTCCTCCGGAAAGTTGGCGCATAACATCTGCCTTAGGCCCGTCAGCCGCTACTTTGCCTTGATCCATTACGATGATCCGATCAGTCAGCTTCAACATTGAAGGCTTGTGTGTAGATAGGATTAGGGTGCGGTTTCCATCTTTCGAGTATTTTTCCATATTCGAAATGAAATCGCGCTCTGCGTTCGCATCCATAGCGCTAGTAGGTTCGTCCATGACGAGCAGGCTAGGTTTTGTCAGCAGGGCACGGGCGATGTTTACTGCTTGTTTTTGTCCTCCTGAAAGTAGTTCCCCGCGTTCGCCCACTTGTAGGTCGTAGCCTAGAGGATTTCTGGAGGCGAAGCGTTCGACTCCAGAGAGTTTAGCCGCTTCGAGCACGGCAGGCTCATCCATCCACGGAGCTCCGATGATGATATTGCTTTTCAGCGTCCCTTGAAAGAGAAGATTATCTTGCCCAATGTAACCGAGCCGTAGTCTTAGATCCGCGGGATCAATTTGTCGAATGTCCGTATCGTTGATTGTAATCATTCCACCTGTGGAGGGATAGAACCCAAGTATAAGCCGCAGTAGGGTACTCTTACCGGATCCGACTCTCCCTAGAATCGCCACGCGCTCGCCTGGCGTAATACTAAAGGATGCGTTAATGATCGCAGGAGCGCTTTCTGGGGTGTAGGAGAAGGTCACGTCGCTAAATTCGATTCGAGGTTCGAAATCCGGCTTTCTCACATAATCGCGACCTTCTTCTCGTTCTTGGGGTAACTTAATGAGATCGTTCAGTCCACTTAATGAGACGAGCGAGCCCTGCAGTCTCGAAAGAAGGGCTGCTACCTGTCCGATGGGCGCCATAGCCCGACCAGTGAGAATCGTACAACCGATAAGCGCACCCATGCTCATATCACCCGCCTGTATACGAAAGACTGACACAACGATGATCACTACCGACACCATTTGAGTGACGAAGATTGTGAAATTCGAAGCGATTGAAGAATAACGACGGGAGATAACTTCACTCCGAGCCGTTTTACCGAGGCAGTCTTCCATTCGTTTCTGAAAGCTGCCGGCTGCGGAAAGGCCTCTAATGGCTTCGAATCCGTTGATAGCTTCAACAAGGATGGCGTGCTTTTGAGCACCGGCACCATGGGATTTTACCGCAGCTCTTTTTAGAGGAATATGCATTAAGCACCCTAATCCTAGTATCAGAAGTATGGCTACACAGGGTATAAATGCAATCCAACCGGCAATGTATCCCATGAATGCCAAAAATAAACACACGAACGGTAAGTCGATTATCGTGGTTAGAGAGGCTGAGGTGAAGAACTCCCTTAAGCTTTCGTATCCCTTTACCTGATTGGCGAAACTACCGGCAGAATTGGGTTTGCTCTGCATCTTGATCCCCATGATTCGCTGGAAAATGAAGGTCGACATCAATACATCGGCGTTTTTACCCGCCTTGTCGATTAGCATCCCTCGAAGCGACTTCATGAGGAAATCAAAGACGTATACGATGCACACTCCGCTTGCTAGTACCCAGAGAGTATCGATTGCATTGTTGGGAATCACGCGATCGTAGACATTCATCACGAACAGTGATCCTGAGATTGCGAATACGCTTATGAATACCGCAGCGAGCAGTACGTTGGAATAAATTTTCCGATACTTCCAAAGAGTTCCCCAAAACCAGTTTTTAGAGTCTATTGTTTCTGTGCTGGAATCAGCGCGAGTGTCGAAGTCGAACTCCGGTTTAACAAAAATAGCGACACCCGCGTAATCCTTATCGATGTCTGCCGCTTGTAGGGTCGATTCGCCGCTTCCTGTTTCAGGCAGAATGACTCTGCATTCTCCGTTCTGATTCTTGGAAACGAGAATCATCGCGCGATTCTCTTTCAGAATGAGAACGGCTGGGAGAGTGAGGGAAGGGATCGTCTTAAATGAACGATTTACGATACGCGCGGAAAATCCGGCGTTGGCAGCAGACCGTAGAAATAGCTTTGGAGTTAGCCGATTGTCTGCTAGCGGCATGCCCGAAATAAGGGCTTCCTTCGAAAGCGGTTTATGGTGGATTTTCCCTAGTGTGACAAGGCACTCTAATAGTGGATCGTCGACTCTTGAAGCCTCGAGCGCGAACGCATCCTCAATCGGCGAATCATCGATTGTCTCGGTGATTCGATTGGTGGATTATTGGGTCTTATTCGCTAAGCGATTGCCTTCTGTCGTGTTCATTACAAATTGCTGGTAAGGTCGATCAACGACTCGTGGAGTTCCTCCATTTCACGTAGCTTGCGTTCCATGGCTTTCTGTTCGGTAATGTCCTCAACCACCCCCTCTAGGTATACAGGATTGTCAGAATCTTGCTGAATCGCCCAAACGTTTACTTTGGCCTCAAGAATTGAGCCGTCCTTGCGGTGAAATGTGGCCTCAACTTGAGTGTCGTTGTTTGCGAGTTCCAAAAGGTGTACGGATCTAGCTTTATTGGTTTCCGGGTCCAGAATCTCAGGCTTTATTGCTTCCGCGGACTTCATGAATTCGCTGGGCGAATCGTATCCAAAAGCCTCCGCCATTCTTAAGTTTGCATCGAGCAGAACACCATGATCCGAGCATCGGAAAATCCCGATGTGGGCATTTTCGAAAAAGCCGCGGTACTGTGCTTCGCTTTCTTTAATGCGCTGTTCGAGTCGCTGGTTCTCGCGACGGTTTGCCGCATCTTGCAGTTGACTTTGAATGGCCGGAACCAGTCGAGCAGTATTGCCTTTCATGATATAATCATGGGCACCCATCTTCATGAGATCGACCGCGGTCTCCTCGCCGATTTTGCCTGAAACGAGTATGAAGGGAATATCGAGATTGTACCGCTGGAATACTTCTAAGGCTCGGGTACCGTCAAAGTCTGGCATCTGGAAATCGGAAATCACAATGTCCCATTTGTGCTCCTCGATGGCCTTCACCATTTCCTCTTCGGTTTCAACCCGTTCGTGGACGACGTTGTAGCCATTCTTTTTGAGAAGGTTAACGGTGAGTTTTGCCTCGATCTTTGAGTCTTCGACTATGAGGACTCGAAGGTCTGATTCCGAGGGAGAGAGGTGAGTTGGTTGAGTGGTTGCCATTGCAAAAAGCGATTTTAATTTTGGTATTCTTCTAGTAGATGGTTTCTAACAACGATCCCGTAGCTGAGAGCGTTCGGTAGGCAGCTTGAAGACGGTTGTAGCGCTCCTCCGCGACAGAGGATTTAGCGGAAAACAGTTCGTTTTCGACATCCAGAACGTTGATTAGAGCCCGTTGTCCGAGTTCAAATTGTCTTTGGTATGCGGATACGACGGAATTCATCGCATCCCGATACTTTTCAAGGCGATAAAGTCTCTCTTCAGCAATGACCAGATCATTCCAGGCGTTGAGAAAGTTCGTCTGTATTTCAATCTTTGTATCTTCCAAGTCAAAGATCGAGCGATCGATTATGGAACGCGTTTTTCGTAGTTCAGCCTTTCTTCTTCCTCCTCCGAAGATGTCGTATGACATCACAATCAAGGCGGAAGCATCTTCAGTTCTGTTGATGCTCCTTGCGCTGTCGGTTGTGTCGCCTTGAACGAATAGATTGAGTTTTGGAGCGAACTCGCTTTTTGCCCCTTTGTATCGCGCTTCATTGGCCGTTATTCTAGCTCGAGCACTCTGAATTCTAGGATTGCTGCCTAAGTCGACTTCTTCGATCGAAAGGGGAAGGGCCCAGTTTGGAAATTCAGGCTCGACGAGCTCTCCCGGAGCCGTGCCGGTATATTTTTGGTAGGCATTGACTGCATAAGACAATTGTCGATGCCTCGCTTCTAATGTTGCCTCTGACATTGAGAGCCTTGCTTTGACGAGTTCAACATCGGCCTGAGGACCTGCGCCTGCGTTGAACTTAATGAGTGTTTTATCCAGCGCTTTTTGATGAATTCGTACACTCTCTTCGGCGAATCGAATTAATTCCCGATATTTCAGTATATCGACGTAGTTCTGACTGAGATCTAAAGCTAAAGCTTGCCTTGTGGTTTCCAGGTCGATTTGGGTCCCAAGATTCAAGGCTCGGGCTTCGTCTATTCGATTTCTCGCAGAACCACCGTCAAACAGCAGCTGACTGGCTTCTAGCGAAACCGATCCCATCTTTGCCAAGGCAAAGTTTGAGGAAGCATTGCGAAATCTCTCTTCGCCGCCTCGGAGGCTTAGGCCGAGCTGTGGGCGTCTAGAGCTTTGGGCTGTGACGATCTCTTCCTGGCCAATCTTTACGTCAGTCTGACCGGCTCTTATACGGGGGAACTCCACCAGCATGGCGTCGATCGCCTCTCGGAGTGATTGGCCATGTGCTTGAGTGTCAAAAAAGGTAACTCCGCAAAGGGCTACGAGCACGTTGAGAGTGCAGGCTTTAACGAGCACAAATGAGTAGATACTGTGAGATTTCGCTTTCAGCGTAAGTGATAGGTTGGATGTTAGCCAATACTATCGCTCGGAACCGCATGAACTTAAGTCACTAGGGTTGCTCGTAGCATAAACCTCCACGAGGCTAAGTATAAATACGTATGCTCGTGCTTTTCGACGGGTGCAGTGGTTTCTTAGCGGAGGAGCGTCCGACGATATCTGCTTTGGATCAGCCTGAGCAATTAGGCGGATTCAATGGTTGCCTGTACTACTGAGTCAAAAACTCCGGATGAAGTAGCGACGATCCCCTTGTTGTTTTTTAGCGTGTGACCTCTAGAAAAGTCTAATGGCTGTCCAAGGGTATCGGAAATCCTGCCGCCCGCTTCCATTAATATAATGTAGCCCGCGGCGTGATCCCAAATTTTCTCCTCGTAGCCGGGTCTGGTCGGCAGGCGGAGGTAAATGGATGCCTGTCCTCGGGAAACGGCAGCGTACTTGCATTGGCTGTCCATTCGAAAGGGTTTTGATTGAGACCCCAAGAGTTCGGTGATCTTTGCCGACCGCCCATGAGCGGTGTGACCGGATTCAACCGATTCGCAGAAGACCGCGAGGGCGGGATCACTGATCTGATCGCATGTGATCTTGGAAGCTCTCGAAAGGTCAGAGAGAGGGGCTTGATAGGCTCCTTGGCCTTTTGCTGCGTAAAGTATCGTGCCAACTTGTGAATTTGAAGCGTCTGAATCTACGGGTAGGTTTGGGCAGCCGAGAACGCCAAGTACTACTTCGCCATCGACGATGAGTGCTAGTGCGACGGCATATTGTTCGCCCCTAAGAAAGCCTTTCGTCCCGTCAATGGGATCGAGTGTCCAAAATCGACCTGAGGGGCCACCCGGATGTCCCCCTCTATCGATGGAGTCGAGTATTCCGTTTCTGTCGAGTGAAGGGTCTACTTTTTGTACTTGCTCGATGATCGACGAGAGAAGGGGAGCATTCTCAGGGTCCCTTAACTCGCCCGCATCCTCTTCGCCAACCGCCGGATCTTCTGGGAAAGCTTTCGCCAGAATGTTTAGCACCAAAGCCTGGGCTCCGTAGTCGGCGACTGTAACAGGCGACTTGTCTGCCTTGTCTAATTGAGCCACTGAACTAAGGCTCGATTGAACGGAAGCGCACAGCATACTTGCTTGCCGCACTGCTTCTTTGGCGATCGTGAGTTCGTTTTCTAGCTCCATCATTCGAAATATAACTCAGGTCATCGACACGAGGATGTCCACACTGAAGATTAGTCCTGTAGTCGCATAATATTTCGTTTCGAAGCATTGTTAGCCCAAGTGAAAATTTGCCTTAACAATTTGTGGCCAAGCTGGTACCCAATCGCTTGTGTTCAAGACAATTGCTCCCTGCCTGTTTTCATTCGATATCGAGTGGATTCCCGATCCGCTTTCCGCTGAAATTCTGTATGGTGTTTCCGGTGAAGGTGCTCCGGGAAACGAAGATGCCATGAGACGCCTGTGGTTGGAGGCTGGAGCGACTGAAGAAATGCCTCAGCCTTACCTTAAAACCGTGCTCTGCAGGATCGTATCTATTTGTGGCGTGTTTAGGGAAATCAGTCAGGGGGAAGTCTCGATCAAGCTCGTCACCCTGCCCGTTGATGTTAGCGACTCCGAAAAGATTAAGGAAAAGTCTATTCTGCAAACGCTTTTGAAAGCGATAGGCTCGCGAAAGCCTCAACTAGTTGGATACAACTCGCACAATGCGGACGTTCCTATCATTATCCAACGTTCGATTGTGAACGGCCTGTTTGGAGAAGGGATGGGGGAGCGCCCGGATAAACCTTGGGAGGGCGTTGACTATTTTGCCCAGTCCGGCGATTTCAACGTAGATCTGGCCCCGATATTGGGACGCTTTGCACAGACACCTAAACTAAACGAGATCGCCTGTCTGTGTGGAATTCCGGGGAAAGTGGACACGGATGGAGGTAGTGTATCGGGAATGTGGTTGCAGGGGGACCTTCAGGGGATTGTGGACTACAATGAGTTTGACGCCATTACAACCCATTTGCTTTGGGCGAGAGTTGCCCACTTTGGGGGACTTCTTGGCGATGAAGCCTATGAAAAGGAACAGAGCCTTGTGCGGCAGTTGCTGGAAAACGAGATCGAAAAGGGCAAATCGCATTTTGAGAGGTATTTGGCTGAATGGGATCGGTTGAAGAAGCTCGTGTCGAAACGCATGTGAACCAATGACTGCGGAAGGAAGCGTTTCAATCGTTGTACCGATGAAGGTATGGACACCGGGGCTGCATGGCTTTCGGGCGAAATACCTGCAGTCTCCTCGGGCGATGATACCTCCTCATTTGCTGATTCTAGAATTGTCGGGAACAGACCGCTTTTCAGGTTATGAAACAAGAAGACTCGCTGATTTTATTCAAGGATGCAGCCACGAGCTTTCGGCGTTCTCTTATACTCTATCGAGGCTGGATTGGGACGAAAAGACCCAGTCGCTTGGCCTGGGACCGAGAAATGTGGACGGATTTGAGGCGGTTCGGAAACGCGTTCAGAAAGAGCTGAAACTCGAAAGCAATTATCGCGACAGGGACTACCAACCGAGGCTCCTGCTTACGGCTAATTGTAGTAAAAGCCAATACGAGCTCGGGGAGGCATTCCGTCTCATGAATGGAGACTCCTTCTCCATTTCCTGCCGGGCTACAGAGATAGAGTTGTATCGCAAACAGGCTGGCGATTGGCTGCTGCAAGAAGTGGTTCCCTTGCAGGAATCAAAGGAAAATTAAACCCGGGCCGCTCGCTTGCGCAGGGTGGCATTCAGGATTCTTTTGCGGAGCCTAAGAAAAGACGGAGTCGCCTCAACGAACTCGTCGGGAGCGATATACTCAATCGAACGTTCAAGCGAGAATTCTATCGGAGGGGAGAGTTGGATACCTTTGCCATCTCCCTGGCTTCTGAAATTTGTCAATTGCTTCGCTTTAGTCGGATTAACTGGAATATCGTTAGAGCGTGGATTCTCTCCCACGATCATCCCTTCGTATACCTCGGTTCCGGCACCGACGAAAAGCTTGCCTCGGTCCTCGAGGGCTGCGAGCGAGTAGGCGGTTGTTTTTCCGTTGTCCATGGAAACGAGCGTTCCGGTCAATCGCGTGGTAATGTCACCGGCCATTGGACGGTACTCCTTGAATAGGTGCGACATTATACCGTGGCCGCTGGTCGCGTTTACCAGATCGATTTCCAAACCGATGATTCCCCGAGTCGGGATTTCCGCTTCCAGAAAAATCGTTCCGTTGCGGGTCTCCATGTTGGTCATCTTACCCCGTCGGTTGGACAGGTTTTCCATAATGCCTCCCATGCAATCCTCTGGCAACTCGATCCACAGCGTCTCAAAGGGTTCCATAGTCTTCCCATCGATCTCTTTGGTAATTACCGTGGGGCGTGAGACTAGAAGTTCGAAGCCCTCTCTGCGCATTGTTTCCACCAAAACGGCAATCTGCATAGCACCGCGTGCGGAAACATTGAATACGCCACTTTTGTCTGTGTCTTCAACTTGAATGGAGACGTTCGTTTTCATCTCGCGAAAAAGTCGCTCCCGAATCTGTCTCGATGTCACCAGTTTGCCGTCGCGTCCTGCGAGCGGCCCGTCATTGACGCAGAACTGCATTTGAATCGTTGGCGGATCGATGTCCACCGAGGGCAAAGGTTCCTGCTCTTGGGTGAAGCAGAGTGTTTCTCCGATGTCTACCTCCTCGAAGCCTGCGATGCCAACAATATTGCCCGCTTCTCCTTGTGCGGATTCACTCGATCCCAGGCCAGAGTATTCAAAGACCTTCGTTACTTTAGTGCGTTCTCTTACTCCGTCCTTTTTGATACGGAAAATCTTGTCGCTTATCGATACTGTGCCGCTGATGACCTTGCCGATGGCGACACGCCCGACGTAGTTGTCCCAGTCGATGTTGCTGACCAGCATCCGGAACTCCCCCTCGGGGTCAGCCTCTGGGGCTGGAATTTCTGCAAGAACTGTTTCAAAAAGCGGGGTCATGTCTTCTTGTTTATCTTCAAGGTTCTTGACCATGAAGCCGTTCTTGGCGGAGCCGTAGAGAAAGGGGGCATTGAATTGGTCTTCGTCTGCGTCAAGCTCGAGAAAGAGCTCCAGCACCAGGTCGTGGACGCGCTCAGGATCCGCGAATTCCCGATCGATTTTGTTTACGACGACGATAGGCTTGAGACCGTGAGCCAAGGCTTTGCGAAGCACAAATCGAGTCTGGGCCTGAGGTCCGTCTTTGGCGTCCACCAAAAGCAGTACGCCATCCACCATTTTCATAACCCGCTCAACTTCTCCACCGAAATCGGCGTGTCCGGGAGTGTCGACGATGTTGATGGTCTTTCCTTCCCAGTGGACGGAAGTGTTTTTGGCCTTAATCGTGATGCCTTTCTCCCGCTCCAGGTCCATGGAGTCCATCGCCCGTTCTTCCGCTTTCTGATTCTCGCGGTAAATGCCGCCCTCCTGCATCAGGCAATCGACTAAAGTCGTCTTGCCGTGGTCGACGTGAGCGATGATCGCGATGTTGCGAATGTCTTGGTTTTGTTTCATTTCGATAGTCCCGGAAATCTGAAAAGCGATGGGCATGGCGCTTCGTATGCCCATTGGCAAGCGGATTGATGGGCAGGATCGTCTATTTACAGGAATAAAGTAGACTGATTTTACGCTAGCGTGTTTTTACACTTTTGTTGGACTTCGTCTAATGAGACTTCCCATTGCGGAGATAGAGTTAGAATTCCTGAAAGCATTCCGCGACCAGAACCGCATTATATTGGAGGCGCCCACGGGCTCGGGGAAGTCGACTCAGGTTCCGCAAATGCTTCACCGAGCGGGCTTTCTGAATGAAGGTGAGCTGGTGGTTCTGCAGCCGCGGAGGATAGCGGCTCGCATGCTGGCCCGTCGTGTCGCGTTTGAAATGGGGGAAACTCTAGGAGGCCTCGTTGGCTATCAGGTCCGAAATGAGAATGTGAGTTCTCGCCAAACCAGAATTCGATTTGTCACGGAAGGTATCCTGCTACGTCGCTTTATCAACGATCCGGAGCTTAGCGGAGTCGTGGGGATTGTTTTCGACGAGTTTCATGAAAGGAGCCTACACGGAGATTTGACGCTAGCGCGGGCAAATATGCTGCAGCGGAGCCTTAGGCCGGATCTTAAGATTGTCGTAATGTCGGCCACGCTCGATTCGAGCAGGCTGGAAGAGTATTTACATCCTTGCGAGATCGTGAGATCGAGCGGACGGGTATTCCCCGTTGACGTTTCGCATATTGATGAGAGGACCGCTCAGTCCAAAACTCCCATTTGGGATTTGGCGGCTCGTTCTGTCGCAAACGCGGTGAGCGAGGAAAGGGAAGGGCATGTCTTAGTCTTTATGCCGGGAGCGTTTGAGATTGGTCGAACGATTCGGTCAATAGGAGAACGCCTTTCGGCAACAGAGTTTAAATTGCTTCCGCTGCACAGTGAGCTCAGTCCGAGAGAGCAAGACGCGGCGATTGAATCCTGCGATCGTCGGAAAGTGATTGTCTCGACCAACGTAGCGGAGACCTCGCTCACGATAGACGATGTCCGAGTAGTGGTAGACAGCGGTCAGGCTAGGATCGCCCGCTACGATCCCCAAAGGGGTATCAACACTTTATGGATTGAAAAGATTAGTCACGCGTCTGCTAAACAGCGACTGGGCCGAGCGGGGCGAACCGCTCCGGGCAAATGCGTTCGTCTTTGGTCTGAAAGGGATCATGCTCAGCGTGCTGAGTTCGATTTGCCCGAGATTCAGCGGATGGACCTGGCTGAGTCGCTCCTTGCCATGCTTGCCACGGGTGTTGAAGATTTGGATACATTTGCGTGGTTTGAACCGCCTTCTGAAAGCCGGATGATTGAGGCTCGCGAATTGCTGCTTATGTTGAACGCCATAGACGAGCAGGGAAGGCTCACAAGCGAAGGGCGTAAAATGAGCGAGTTTCCACTCCATCCACGTTACGGAGCGATGATGCTCGCGGCGGATCACTACGGCTGTGTTCAGGAAATGTCTCTCGCAGCGGCCATCGCCCAGTCAAAAGGAGTTCTCCTGCGAAATGTGGACCGGTCGGTACAAGCCCGAAGAGAGCAGATTCTTGGGGATTGCTCAAACAGCGACCTGATCGCTCACATGAGGGCGTGGAGTGGCGCTAAAGCCAAGGGCTTTAGTCTGGGATACTGCAAGGACTTGGGGATTCATGCGCAGACAGCCCGTCAGGTGGAGAAGGGTGCGGAGCAGATAAAGAGAAATGCTCAATATGCGGATCTTTCTCTTGTCCAGGAGGCTCCGGCTGCGGAAGAGGTGATTGTCAAGTGCTTGCTGACCGGATTCCCGGATCGAGTTTGCAAACGATTGGATCGTGGGACCTTGAGAGCGGAAATGACGGGAGGGTTAAGAGGAATGCTTGCCCGCGAGAGCGCTGCCAGGGACGCGAACCTGTTTATTGCCTGCGAGATTAATGAAATCGGAAGGCAGAGCGGAGAGGTGAGCACCGTGCTGAATCTCTGTTCACGCATAGAGCGCGAGTGGCTAGATGAATTGTTTCCCAACAGGTTCCAGTCAGGCTCGGAAACGGTGTTTGATGAAAAACAGAAGCGAGTGGTTGAACGGGCTTTTTTGCGCTATCGCGATCTGGTAATTGAGAGTAGGGAGGATTTGGATGTAGACCTGGGTAAGGCGGCACACGAGCTTGCCAAGGTAATCGGAAGTGGAAAAGCGAAGCTAGACAAGTGGGATGCGGAGGTAGAGTCCTATCTTGAGCGAGTTAGATTTATTATGTCACATTTTCCTGAATACGATATTGAGCAAATTGATGAAGAAGTCAAAGGCTTGCTTGTCGAACAGTGCTGCTATGGGGCTAAGAGCATTAGAGACCTTAAGCGTCAGGAAGTACTCTCAGTGGTTAGAAGTTGGTTTGGACCAGAGGTGGACAGTGTGGTAGAGCAAGAAGCCCCCCTTAGAATTAAGATGGAAAATGGTAAAACGGGTCGATTGCGGTACGAGTCAGGAGGTCCCGTTCTCTCCGCAAAAATTCAGGAGCTTTACGACCTGAAAGAGGTGCCAAAGATCTGCCAAGGCCGGTGCTCACCCAAGCTAGAGGTTTTGGCGCCTAACATGAGACCCGTCCAACTGACGGATAATCTTGAAGCGTTTTGGACCACATCTTACCCAAGCATCAAAAAGGAGCTCCTTGGCAGGTATCCAAAGCACGAATGGCGATAGTCAGGGAGAACTTCTTGTGTGATTGGGTTTCCATCCCGAGGCAGGTCATTCATAGCTGCGGGGAAAGATTGATCTTTTCTCTGAGCTACGCAGAGCACGGCGGTGGTGGGAGATGGCAGATTGACGATTCGCTACGCGATTCGGGGCGATGCCCTCAATGCGTCGCATTGCTCCATCTCCGTTCGCAGGCTCACTCCGTCGAACCTCTTCGGCGGTTCTCATCCGCCTCTTGGAAACGTCCAATCCGCCATGGCTCTGTTGATTGGAATTCTACCTAACCGACTTAGCGGCGGTGGTGGGAGATGGCAGATTCGAACTGCCGACCTCTTGCATGTCAAGCAAGCGCTCTAACCAACTGAGCTAATCCCCCGATAGGCCGTGGATGATGTCCCAAAGGCCCTAATTCCACAGAGCCGAAGAACGTTGTTTAGACATATATGGGGGGCAAGAACAATTTTCGTTTTCTTTGTTAGTGAAACCCTCCTTACTTTGTGGGTTTTAACTTACCAATGCTACAGTATCTCAATATTTCGAATCTCGCCTTGCTGGAAAAGGCCTCCATTGAATTCGATTCTGGATTTACCGTTGTTACGGGTGAGACCGGGGCCGGAAAGAGCGTCTTTTTAGGGGCGTTAAGTCTGCTGTCTGGATCTCGGTTGGACAAATCGATCATCCGCTCTGGCTCGGAGATTTGTGAAGTGGATGCTGCCTTGTATTTCGAAGATTCAACCGAGTTGGATGCGGTCCTAAAGGAACTAGGCCTGCCCCCGTGTGAGGAAGGGACACTCTTGCTAAGACGAAGTTTGCACGTTTCCAAGCCGTCAAAGATCTCCATAAATGGTAGCTTGGCGACCTTAGCCAACCTACAGGCGCTGGGGTCCCGCTGGATTGACTTCCACGGGCCGGGCGAGCCGCAGCGGCTTCTTAAAAGCGAATGCCAGCTCGAAATGATCGATTTGTACGCTCAGTTGGAAGATGAAGCGGCTGCGTATGAGAAGGCGTATGAGGAATGGAAAGAAACACTCAGGGAAATTGACCGGCTGAGGAGCTCAACTCAGTTATCAGCGGATCAAATTGATTTCCTGAAGATGCAAATCCAGCGGATCGATGCCCTTGAATTGTCTAAAGAGTCGGTCGAGCAACTGGAAACGGATTTTAATCGAGTATCGAGTAGCCAAGACTTGTTGGAACTGACGAGTGAACTGGCGAACGGTTTGACGGGTGATGACGGTGCCCTGTCGATCATGGGTCAATTGACTCGCTCTGCTACCCAAGCTTCAGAAATGGATCCGAGTTTAGGCGAATTAGCCAGCCGCCTTGAAAACCTGATTTTAGAAATCCAAGAGCTGGGAGCTGAGTATGAAATGGTGGGAGCGTCCCTGAATTTTGAGCCGGAGTTTGCTCAAGAAGTGCAGACGCGGATGGTCGAGTGGCAGGAGCTGCGTCGAAAGTATGGGCGCGAGGTTTCTGATATTCTGGAAGCTAGGGATGAGATGGCTCAGAAAATTGGGTCGCAAGGAGATATCGAAGGTTCGCTGAAACGGCTTAACGATGAGGCGGACAATCAGGAAGCAGCGCTCAAAAAGAAAGCAGCGGGACTAACTAAAAAGCGCAAAAAAGCAGGTGAGGGGTTGGCTCGAAAAGCGGAGGCAGTTTTGCTGGAACTGGGCTTCAAGAAAGGAAAATGCGGACTGCAGATGGTCCCTCAGCCAGATTTAAAGCGGTATGGGGACGCCTTGCCGGAGTTGCAATTCTCACCCAATGTGGGTGAGCCGCTTCGACCGCTGAATAAGGTGGCCTCCAGTGGAGAGTTGGCCCGGGTGATGTTGGCGTTGAAAACGCTTCTCGCGGATGTCGACGAAATTCCGGTTCTTGTATTCGACGAAGTAGATGCGAATGTAGGGGGAGAGGTTGGACGTACGGTAGGGAAGCGGCTCAAAGGCATCGGAGGGTCCCATCAGGTGATTTGCATTACTCACTTGCCGCAGGTAGCGTCGCTGGGAGATACGCACTTCACGGTTGAGAAGGACCAAAGCGGGGATCGGGCTCATGTAAGTATCGAAAAACTGGATGCTGGTGACGAATCCAGGATTACGGAGCTGGCTCGGATGCTTGGAGACCGGTCGGCAGAGAGTGCGCGGTCTCATGCTCGCGACCTTTTAGCGGAAAACGTGGAGTCGTCGGCTTAGACACTCATGGAAATAAAGGGAGTGAATGCGCTTGTCACCGGCGCGAGCAGCGGAATCGGCAGAGCAATTGCGATCGAGCTTGTGGAGAATGGGGCCCGCGTTTGGGGAACTTCTCGAGAGCCAGGGAACGTTGAATTGCCCACAGGCGTTCAGCCTTTAAAGCTCAGCCTCGATCGTCCGGATTTGGTAGACGAGGCTTGGGAATCTCAATCCATGGATCTGATTGGCTTTGATCTTATCGTCAACAACGCGGGATATGGCGTATTCGGTAGATATGTGGATGTGCCCTTCGAAGTTTGGGAAAAGCAGATTCAGGCACTGTTGGCGGGAACGATGAAACTCTGTCAGCTCGCGCTCCCAGGCTTGATTGAAAGAAGGGGCTGCCTAGTTAATGTTTCATCCATCGCCGCGGATTTCCCCGTACCCTTTATGAGCGCGTACAACGTGTCGAAGGCGGGCTTGTCCGCCTTTACTGAGAGCGTCATCATCGAAACGAGCGCGAGTGGTATGAAGGCCATCGATTTTCGTCCGGGAGACATAAAAACGGGCTTTAACCGCAATATGGTGAGAAATTTAGGTAAAAATACAAATGAGGGTTGCATGGGCAAGGTTTGGAGGAGAATAGAAGAACGTGTTTTAAAGTCGCCTGAGCCTAAGATGGTGGCGACGAAACTCATAAAATGCATTCAGCGAGACAAGTCGGGCACGATACGAGCTGGGACCTTTTTCCAGGCCACCTTGGCTCCGTTGCTGTCTCGACTGGTGAGACGAAGTCTGGCGCGGTCCGGGAACATTGCTTACTATACGAAATAGAAGGGAGCGTGGAGCATGGCGACCGTTAGAGTTCTCGTTCTGACTTCGAGTACAGGAGGTGGCCATGACGCTCGAGCAATCGCATTCCGTCGATGGGTACGCAAGATCTATGGATGGGAAGTCGAAGTACGTGTCGAGAGCATGCTGGAGGATTCCTCGAGGATTGGCCGCTTTGGAGTGGGGTTTTATAATTTCATCCAAAAGCATATGCCCTGGCTGCATCACCCCTACTACCTTTTGGTGGAGGGATTGAGCTACTTGAATCGTTCCAAGGTTACGCTTGGGAGAAAGTACTATTCTGAGGTCATTAAGAATTTTCGTCCGCATTTGGTATTCAGTGTGCATGACTGTTTGAACAGGGGCTACTTTCAAGTAGCTCGCGAAATCCTAGGAAAGGAAAAGGTTCGGTGCGCGACCTATTGTTCAGAGTTTGCGGGTGGTTATGGATACAGCCGAAACTGGGTGGAGCCGAGTGTGGACTTGTACATTTCAAGAACGAAAACGGCTAAGGATTTCGCGGTTTCGAGATTCAATCTGGATCCGGGCAAAATTATCGTCCGAGGCCATTTTCTTATTCCTCGAATTTATGAAGAGCGTCTATCCGCCTACGAACGGCATCGCTTTATCACGGAGCGATTGGGATTGAGAGCGGATCGGAAGATAATTTTCCTTGCGACTGGTGGCACGGGCGCGAACAACCACTTAGCCCTGTTGCCAGCCATCAAGAAGTATTCCGAAACCTACCAGGTTCTTGTGGTTTGTGGCCGGAATAACGAAGCGTTCATGAAAGTGAGGCAATGGAAGCAAAATAACCCGGACCTTAGTTGCCATGTCGAAGGGTATTGCAACGAAATGCACTTATTCATGCAAGTGAGCGACCTGGTAGTCACGAGGGGAGGAACGACAACCTGCTCGGAAGCCCTGCACTACAAGTGCCCGATTATTTTCAACGGAATCGGTGGAGTCATGCCCCAGGAAAAACTGACTGTAAAATATTTCCTTCAAGACGACGCGGCAGAGATAATCAGTAACTCTATTGATCTGGAAAAATTGCTTATGAAATGGAGCCGGTTTCCAAACCGTTTCAGCCAACTCAAGAATCGTTTCAAAAGAATGCGCTTCAAGGACCGTCCGTCGGAAGCGATTTATGATTTGGTCGATCTGGCGCATGAAGCATTGCCTGTGGGAGAAGTTCCGCATCTAAAGATTGTCGGCGAATAATTCATTTGTTCGGGTCGAATGCGTATCCTATATGTGACGACGACTTTTCCCGTCTATTCGGAGACCTTTTTACAGAGGGAGGTTCGCGCTTTGAAGGAACTGGGAGCGGATTTGCGCATATTATCGCTTCATGAAGGGGATTCCGAATTTGAAGGAATTGAAATCGACCGATTTAGTAAATGGGAGTTAATGAAGCTTTTGTGGCTGCTTCCTTGGCTAGTCCTTTCTCGCTTCAAATTGTTTCGGAAGTACTTGGGGGATCTTTTGGGGTCAAAGCCTAGCTATTGGCTCAACTTCTGGGAAAACATGCTAGGGCTGGGAGCGGCCATCGTCAGGGAGTCTTCCCTGCGGGAGGAGAAACCGGCAATAATTCATTGTGTTTGGTCAAGCGCTGCAGCTGCTTTTGGGTGGCTAGAGTCACGGCTTGTCTCAGTTCCATTTTCGATGGGAGCCCATGCGTATGATGTATTTGAGAAAGGGGGCGACTGGCTTTTGCGGTCAAAAGCCCGCGATGCTTCATTTATCCACACATCTACTAATTCAGCGGCGATGGTGCTCAAGAATCATGTATCGAGCCAGAAGGTACATCTAATCAGAAGAGGGATGAACCGGTTTCCCGATTTTAAGCGCCTCAGAACGAACCGGCATTCTTTGAGAATTGTTTGCGTCGCAAGACTGGTGGAGAAAAAGGGATTTCCATTCCAACTGGCGATCTATGAAGCCTTGCGAACCGCGGGAGTCATATTTGAGGCGAGAATAATAGGGGAGGGAGAGATGAGAAAATCGATCCAGTCGGGGATTCACGAGCGAGGTCTTGAGGATTGTGTTACTTTGAGAGGAAAGCTTTCTTTAGAAGAAACGCTTGAAAATGTGGGTTGGGCGGACATTTTGATTCACACAGGAGTCGTCGCCCGCAACGGGGACAGGGATGGGCTTCCTAACGTTATCCCAGAGGCGATGGCGTCGGGTACCGTGGTTTTGGGCTCCCCGGTTTCTGGTGTAGTAGAGGCGATTGCAGATGGCGAAACTGGATTCCTTTGTGACGTAGAGAATGCGAGTGCTTGGGTGTCTCGGTGTCGCCTTATCCAATCGGATGATGGTTTGTGTGAGACTTTGAGGCTCAATGCGCGGAATTGGGTTGAGCGCGAGTTTCTTGCCTCACGTAATTCCGGTCGTTTGCTTCAATTGCTCGTTCAGCACGCGAATTCGTAATCGATCGGAGAGGGCTTCTAAATTTCTTGAGATTCTTTCATCATTGAATAAAGTGACTAACAACCGATTTGATGATTAAAGGCAGAATTCTCTACGATGTTACGAAGGCATCCAGGCAACGTCAAAAGTCTGGAATCGCGAGAGTTTCGAGCTGTCTAAGGCGGGAATTTGAAGCATTGCTTGGAGATTCTCTAGTAGAGGTGGTTTGGGATGAGAAAAACGAAGCTTTTAGGCGTCGTGACAAGGTGATGGGTCTTCAATTGGGCGCAAATGATGTATTGCTGACGTGTGAGTTGTTTTGTGAGTACGAGCGCAGGGGAATCGAGCGCTTCTTGCAAGAATGCCCGTGTCTGACGTATGCCATATTTCATGACGCGATTCCGCTGCAACATCCAGAGTTCACTTGGCCACACAGTGTTCAAAGGCATCCGAGCTATATGAAGATGCTAGCTCTTTTTTCGGGTGTTTTCGCAGTGTCAAGTCACAGCGCAATTCAATTGGAGGAATATTGGGAATGGCTTGATCTAAAAGAAACGCCTTCGGTGAGATCCATTCAGCTAGGAGCAGATGGGGTGTTCAAAGATCCGTCAAAATCGAAACAGGAAAACAATGATCGTATTCAATTATTAACGCTAGCTATTCTTGAGAAAAGAAAAGGCCAGGATCTAGCGTTCGAGGCCGCAAAAAAAATATGGGACGAGGGTATGGAATTCGACTACCACTTTGTGGGTCGAACCAATCCTTATTTTGGAAAAGATATCGAACGAAGTCTCAGAAAGTCTGCAAAACGCGGTTACGGAGTTCACTTGCACGGCCAATTGCATGATGAAGAACTGAGGGATCTCTTTGCAAAGACTGATTTGGTCGTCTTGCCTTCGCTTGCTGAGGGGTGTGGACTTCCCGTGTTGGAAGCCTTGTGGAAGGGAGTGCCTACTTTGAGTAGCTCTCTGCATTCCGTCCGCGAAAATGCCCGCTTTGGAGGATGCCAGTTATTTGAAACCGGCGATGTTGGGGCACTTACTTCTGGCCTGCGCGGGTTGATTTCAGATCGAGAGAAATTGAGAGATCTCACGAATAGTATCCAGACTGACATGCTTCCAAGATGGAGTCAGACGGTCACGGATATGGTAGATCATATCGTAACCGAGGGTGGTCTCTAGTTTACTACCGCAGTAGCTACATTCTGCTTACCGCGTACCGTATCGCATGCTCGATGATTTCAAAATCCTCTTCCGTATGCCTAGCTGAAATTGCGGTGCGGACTAAATCCTTGCCTGGGGGGACGCCGGGAGCGGTTGCGAAAATAGCGAAGACTCCTTTTTCTCGGAGGTTTTTCCAGAAATGGTAGGCTTTTTCTCTATCTCCGATGATGATAGGAATGGCTGGAGTTTCGCTATCCCAGGTGTCGAGTTTCAGATCGTCTAGGAAAGCCTTGTAGCGTTTAGTGTTAGCCCATAGCCTTTCGAGCCATTCCGGTTCTGTTTCCATGACGTCGAGAGCTGCCATGGCGCAAGCGGTTTGGCAGGGCGAGAGGGCTGCACTGAAAATCACTTGTTTGGAATGAGTCCTCAGAAACTCAATCGAAGCGGTGTCCCCGGCGATAAATCCACCGGTGCTGCCGAGTGACTTGGAAAGGCTGCCCGTAATGATGTCAACCTGATCGGTAAGTCCAAAATGACTTGCGGTTCCCTGTCCTTGTGTACCCAACACGCCTATTCCATGGGCGTCGTCCATGACCGTGAAACAGTTGAACTCCTGGGCAATCGATGTGAATTCTGGCAGATTGCAGATATGCCCTTCCATCGAGTAAACCCCTTCAATCGCTATTATTTTAGCCACGTTTGAATCTAGCTGCTCAAGGAGAGATCTCAAGTGTTCCGGATTGTTGTGGCTGAACCGCTCGACATCTGCCATTGAAAGTCGAATACCATCCCACACGCTTGAGTGCATGTTCTTGTCAACCAGTACCGCGTCACCTCTTCTGGCAAAGCCGGTTATGGACGACATGCACGACAAGTATCCAGCTGAAGAGACATGGCAGGCCTCTTTCCCTAGAAATGTGGCGAGGCGTTCTTCCAGCTCTACGTGAAAGGCTCGGCCGCCATTCGCGGATCGGGCGCCCATTGTGCCGCCCCCCCATTTTTCGAGGGCTTTTCTTCCTGCTTCGACGACTTTAGGATGATCGTACAATCCAAGGTACTCATTACTCGCAAGCATGACGAGTTCTTTTCCGTCTCTGAAAACACGGGTACCATGCTGTTCTTGCAAAATATTGTACCAGATCTCATAGCGCTTGCGTAGACGAGTGAAGTCATCGTTGTCGCAGCGTTTTCGGATCGGATTACTGGTCTTTTTGATCAAGGAACGAATCATGTATGAGTTAGCCTTAGTTGGATTTTGGTTCGGACTGTTGATCAGTTGTTAAAAAATATGAAGAAAAATCGCCAGTTTAAGCTGAGCGAAAGCGCAGCAGCATCCACAGAGCCTTTGCGGCTAGCTTGGGGTCCATCCGCCACCAGTACCGTGCATACCGGTGGAAGTACTGGCTTGCCCATTCCCTTGAACCATAGGAACGCATTTTTTGAGACCATCGTTCCTCGAACAGGTTCGAGTTGTGGTCGTTGTGATCATGCCTGCCCGGTGAGCGACTGATATGATGCCGGATTACGCTTTCGTGGGATACGAGCAATCTGTAACCTCGCTCTTTCAGCCGTGCGCAGAGGTCTACGTCTTCCATCCCATTTCGGTAGTCCTCGCTGAATCCGTCCAGTGAATTGAACAACGATCGTCTTATGAGGAAGCAGGCACCGGTAATGGCGGTTCGCTCGCTCCATTTGTGAGGGGGTAGCCTTTTCCGGTTTTTCCAGGCATGGGTTGGCATTCCGTTCAGATCGAAAAATATTCCCGCGTGGTCGACCAGTCCTGTAGCGTAGTTACGCTGAATGTTCCCGACAGCCCCGACTTTGCGATGTGACTTTTCGAGCTCAAGCATCGGTTCGAGCCAGCCGGGCGCGAGCTCGAGATCGTTGTTCAGGAAGAGCAGCAGGTCTCCGGTCGCCGTTTGCGCGGCTCGATTATTGGCTTTGCTAAACCCAAGATTTTCAGAGTTTCGCAGCACGCGGCATTTGTCAGAAACGCTATCCAGAAAGTCGGGCGTTTCGTCGGTAGACGCATCATCGATCAGAATCACCTCATGTTTTGCCAAATTGACGGTATCAAACAGAGTCTGGATCATTTTCTGCGTGAGTGCGACGCAGTTGTGAACAGAAACGATGAAGGAAATCGTTGGCTCGGACATGGCTCCTGAAGGGTGGCTAGAACGTTCGTTCGTTCAGGTAGCGGGCGAAGCTTCTTAGGAAGGGGGCGTTCAGATCGGTGCAGATCTGGTCTGCCTTCTGGGTTAGCTCGTTCAATTTGCCTCGCGAGTATTCGAGGCCATGAATGGATACGTAGGTGGACTTGTTTGCGGCTTCATCGGCACCGACTTCTTTACCCATGGTTTCCGAGTTGCTTGTAGCGTCGAGAATATCGTCCATAATCTGAAACCCGAGTCCGATACAGCGTCCATACTCGGTAATCTGTTCGATTTGATTCCTACTCGCTTTCCCAATTGTCGCACCCATCTTGAGGCTTCCTTCAATTAGTGCAGAAGTCTTGTTTAGGTGTATGAAGTTCAGTTCATCCGCGTTGAGCTGCTGGTTCTCTCCGAGAATGTCCTCCATTTGACCTCCAATCAGTTTTCGACTACCAGCAGTTTCAGAAAGTATATTTACGAGCCCAAGCCCGATTTCGGGGCAGTGGGAGTAGTGGGTCGCCAATAGTTCGAAGGAGAGCGTCAAAAGAGCGTCTCCGGCCAATACAGCTGTAGCCTCGTCAAATTGAATGTGACAGGTCGGGACTCCGCGGCGAAGCGGAGAATCGTCCATTGCAGGCAAGTCATCATGGATCAGGGTGTATGTGTGGAGGCATTCGACCGCGACCGCAGCCGGAATAGCCGATATTTCGGTGTCAAAAAGGTCTCGGGATGCAAGCAGCAGCGATGGTCGAATGCGCTTTCCTCCGGCTGAAAGGCTATATCGCACGGCTTCGTGGATCCGTTTTGGACGTGTCGATGAGGATGGGGTTAATTTGTCGAGCGCTTGCTCAACCTCTCGGACGTATACGGCTAATTTCTCTTTGAACTCCATGCAAAATGCGCGATCGTAGAATGAGAATCACCCGAGCTTCCCGAAATGCAAACAATTGAGCAAGTATCTAAACGACTGTCGTCTGACCCAAATTGGTTCAACAAGTGTATGTTGGGGGTTGTTTTCTCGATAATTCCAGTCGCTCATTTCGTAGCGTTTGGGTATTTATACCGCCTGTTTGTTCAGGGGAGAGCGCAACGCGACATCTCTTTATCGGATTGGGGAGATTGGAAGGGGATGTTCGTTGATGGGTTGAAGCTTTTTCTGATTGTTTTGCTGTTTGGGATTATCCCAGTCGCATTGATGAGTGCCCTGGTGGGGCTTTCCCCTTGGGATTCGGTCTTTGTGAAGATTCCTATGGCTCCGGTTCTATTTTTCGCGGTTCCGCTCCCGAGCGCGGCTCTGTATCTCTATTTGCTAAACGAAGATTTTAAAAACTGTTTTAATTTCCAAGCGCTGGTTGGGCTTATGAAGGCGGGAATCCATGCTTACTGGGTCCCTACGATCGCCTACATTGGGCTTATGTTCATGCTCCCTTTCACGTATTTTGCAGGGGGGATTATTTATTTCTATTTAATGGGTAATGTCTTCAAGAACCTCGAGCGGGAAGCCGATAGAGGTTAGTTAGAATATGAAAAGAGGACTGCCGAAAGAGCCATCTACCGGTGGCATGATTCTTACCGCAATATCCGGCATTACGCTCGGAATTCTGCTTGGCAGTTTTATTTTGCTACGAGAAGCGCCATTGAGGGGAAATAAACCTGCCGAATCCGGCAAAATTGGGGATTACGTAGCTTACTACTCTCCAGGATCTGTGGCGGCAGCGGAATCGGCGACCGTCAAGTCCAGGATTAGCCGGCTGGGACGCCAGATACCGGGTTCCATTCCTTTTACGGAAATGGAGATCAACCACTACTTGAGCCAGTTCAAGAGCGCGGATACGAGCGAGGATGGTACTCCATCAAATATGTCGTTCACCTCCCCGAACGTGCGCATTGAGACCGACCGTTTCGTCTTGAGTGGAAAAATTATCGTCAATCCGCAGAAAGACCGTTTCGAAGTGCTTATGCAGGCGTTTGGCCGGATTGAGAATGGGGACAACGGAGTAAAGGTGAAAGTCGACAAAATCCTTCTAAACTCCCTCAGAATACCGAAGTTTGGCGGCCTGGTTGAAAAACTGTTTGATTCAAATAAGGCAATGTTTCCGCTTCCGACTGAAGTGAAAAGCTCGCTGGGCGCTATTCGGGAAGTTGAATTGCTGGAGGACCAAATCGTATTGGCCCTTTAGTTTTCGATTGGTGTAAAGGCATCGATGATTTGATTCAGGTCGATATTCTCTTGGATAATCTTTTTGATTAGAGGTATCTTGTCGTCGTCCTCAGGCTGCGTCTTAACGGTCATACTGTGAATTCGAGACGCCACAGTGTAGCTGTCTGTCGATACCGAAATAAAGGGTATGCGGCTCTTGCCAATTCTTTCGAGAAGCTCAGGGCTCGGTTGAATGGCTCGGGTCAGGATGATACAGGAGATCGTTCCTGAGGTATGGTGAGATTCGTGGGACAGCGCGGCTAAAACGATGTCCTCCCGATCTCCAGGAGTGATTAGGAGCGTGTCGGGAGACACTGTATCCAAAAAGCTAGTTGCCGTCATTGCCCCAATTACGATGTGATTGAACCTTCTTGATCGGATCTCTTTGACCTGATTTAATGCAGTTCCGTTCACGCGTTCTCGGATTTGCTCTAGATTGGGTGAGGTGAGCACCTTTTCTGAGGGCAACAGGCCAAGAAGGGGAATGCCCAAGCGTTTTAGCGCCAAGCTTGTGTACTTGCGTATCATCTCCATCTTGTCGGCTTCCACTTTGTTTATGATCGCGCCAACTACTTCCACTCCTTCCTGATCGAATAGAGCCTTGTTTAAGGCGATCTCATCAATGGGCTGGCCGATTCCCCCCCGGCTTACGATAATCGCCTTGGCCCCTAGCAACTTAGCGACTCTTGCGTTCGAAAGCTCGAATACGGACCCAACCCCGGCGTGTCCGCTCCCTTCGATCAAGGTAAAGTTCTTCTCCCAGGAAGCTCGGTCGAAAGCGTTACATACTTTATCCGTTAAGTCTGCCCCCATCCTTTCTGGATCATCGAGATAACGTTTGGTAAAGGAGCCATCGATTGCGATCGGGCTCATACTCGAAATGGGGGTTTCAACGTTGTAGGTCTTCTCCAGGAGAATTGAGTCTTCGTCGATCAATTGCCCGTCGATTTTAACGAATCTCTGGCCAACGGGCTTAATGAATCCAACTTTCGAGTACTTTTGTTGAAGCGCAGCGAACAGGCCAAGGCAGGTGGTCGTCTTCCCGTCGTTCATTCTCGTGCCAGCCACGAAGATACGATGGGTTGTATTGTTGGTGGGGCGCGTCTTTAGTTTGCGTTCCTTCATTGCTTGAAAGGCCGTCAGAGTGAGTCCGTATTCTCGCCCATTCCGAAAAGGAGGCGATGGTCAATGGCTTGGCATCCCGCGATTGCAGCCGCTCCCAGAATGTCATGAGCAGTAGCGCCGCGGCTGATCTCCACTGCGGGCTTGTTGAGACCCATAATGATTTGCCCATACTTGTTTGCTCCGGAAAGAAGATGGATCAGCTTTGTAGCGATATTTCCGCTATTTAAATCGGGAAAAATGAGGACGTTAGCGTCTCCTGCTACTGGGCTACCTTCCGATTTTTTCAGTTGAGCAGTCGCTCGATCGAGGGCGGCATCGATTTGAAGATCGCCATCAATGTCTGCATCGAGGCCTATCTTCCTCGCTTTTTCCCTGGCAAGGGCAGTGGCGGCTTGAACCTTGGCGATCGAAGCATGACGGGGGTTTCCGTAGGTTGAGAAGCTCAATAGCGCCACCTTGGGGCGTTCGTTGGTTAGGTGGTGGGCGAGGGATGCGGTCGTAATCGCTATGTCTGCGAGTTGTTCGGCATCAGGATCAGGGATCACTCCACAGTCGCCCATGAAAAGGGCCCCGTGAATTCCGACTTCCTTTTCCTCCATGTCGATTATTAGCAAGGAAGATGCCGTTTTCACTCCCGACTGGGTACCGACTACTTGGAAGAGAGCTCTGAGGGCGTTTGATGCTTTCGTAGTAGCTCCTGACACGAGCGCGTCGGCGCGGTTGCTCTTTAGCAATAGGCTTGCAAACACGCTTGGCTCCACGGATTTAGCCTCGATTTCCTCGTCGCTTAATCCAGCGAATCGCGGAATGGATCGGAGCAGGTCTCTCATCTGTTGGATGTCAGAGCTGCGTTCCGGTTCCATTATGCGAATCCCTTTAGTATTAACGTCGAGCTTGGCCGCCATTACTTTGATTGACGTTCTGTCGCCAATCAAAATGGGGGCGCCCATCTTTCGAGTGACGATTTGCCGGGCCGCTTGAAGGACGCGAGGGTCATTGCCATCGGTGAATACAAATCGCTTCGGATGGGCTTGCAGCTTACCGATCAGTGTTTCGATCAAATTCATTGCGTAAAGTGTTTTGCTAGTGGGTAAGACTCTGAAGAATTATGTTCGCTTAACTAGCAATTAGAGTGAAGTCGGATTTAAGGTAATAGACGAGATTCGATAAGTAGGTTTGAGACCGAGAGTGTCAATGTTCGTGATTCGATTCCGGACCAAATGTCTTGCCCGTCCGCGGTCTTTCTCTGTGATCTAGGAAATGTCTAAAATGATATCTCGAATGGGCGTAGTCTCCGCGATGACCATGGTGTCGCGTGTGTTCGGCTTGTTTCGGGATATTTTTATTACCGCGGTATTCGGAGCGAGTCTCCTCAATTCCGCATTTACGGCAGCATTCACACTGCCAAGCCTTTTCCGGCGACTCCTAGGGGAGGGCGCTTTGACGGCAGCATTGATGCCAAATTTGTCGGAGGAAATGGAGGAAAACGGACGCGAAGCCGTTTTTCGACTCGTTAACAAAACCTTGTCGTGGCTTTTTGTCGTATGTGTGCTGCTCACGGGATTAGCCTATGGGGTGTTGTTTTGGATTGAAGAGTCGGCTGTATTGGAAAATTGGATTATTGGCGCTGGCCTTGCGAAACTTGTGTTTCCGTATATCGTCCCAGTTTGCTTGGCTGCCGTGGTCGCTGCCGTACTAAATATGCTGGGACGGTTCGCCATTCCTGCGATGACGGCAATTTGGTTGAATAGCTGTATGATGCTCTCGCTAGGAATTGGAACCTGGCTATGGGTGGAAAGTGACGTGCAAAAGATGAATTTCCTTTGTTTGGGCGTCCTTTTGGGAGGACTGCTTCAATTTATGGTGCCCTCTCTGGCTCTCGTGAGGGAGGGCTGGAGGCCTCGATTGGACTTTTCGGTTTCTCCTCGATTGAGATCGGTGCTACTTCTGACACTTCCGGGTATTTACGGTACAGCATCACATCAGATCAACGTGATGGTCTCGCGCTTTCTTGCTTTGGACTTCAACGAATCCGGAGCGACTCTTATATACCTTGCGAATCGTCTGGTTGAGCTTCCTTTAGGTGTATTCACTATAGCAATATCTACGGTTGTCTTTCCATCGATGGCTCAAGCGATCGCCAAAGGGAAGGGGGTTGAGTTTGGGTCAACCTATCGTAAAGGAGTATCGTTGTCTATGATGCTAACGCTGCCTGCTGCAGTTGGGCTTTCAATGTTGGCTCCCGAGATTGTTACCGTTCTATTCGAGCGAGGAGAATTCAGTGCGGCAAACTCGAATTCTTTGTCGCCGATCTTGATCATCTGCGCCATCGGCATGCCGTTCTACGCTTTTGTGTCTATCGAGACTCGAGCTTTTTACTCCAACAAGGATACAACGACTCCGGTCAAGGGATCCACGCTGGCCCTGTTGGTGAACATTATCCTGAGCATCTCTCTCCTAAGGATCCTAGGGCGGATAGAAGCATTAGTTATAGCCAGCAACACAGCTATCGTGGTTCAGGCGGTCTACATGCATCTTCGATTGCGCCGATTAGACCTTTCGCTACGATTGGCGGAAGTGATGCCATCAATGGGGAAGTATTTAGTTGGCTGCATTGTTTTGGCAGCTGTAGTTGGCTCGCTAGAGCTAGCTCTGGACGATGTACGACCATCCATTCTGATTGCAGTATCGGTGCCCGTTGGGGCAGCCGCCTATTTCCTGGCTTTAAGGATTTTAAAAGTAAAAGAGATTAACGATGCTCGCTATTTATTTGGAAGCAGGGGTCGAAGCGATTGAGAGGTTTAGATGAAAAAGGACAAATCAAATACACGAGGGACAAAGTTGATTCTTGAACGACTGGGGCCTCGAAAAGTTTTTTTGAGTGGTGAACGAAAGTTTATGGCGTCATTCGATAGCAGCAAACTATCGTACGAATACGACGCCTTGATTCGCGCTCGATCAGAGAACGACGTCTGCGAGACGTTGAAACTGGCGAACAAGTACAAGATACCCGTAACTCCTCGTGGAACGGGTACTTCGCTGACTGGTTCGGCAAGTCCAGTCAATGGAGGTTGGGTTCTAGATGTCAGCCTGATGAGACGGATCGCTATCAAGAAGGACAAATCGATGGCGATTGTCCAGCCGGGGGCAGTGGTAAGTGAGATTCAAAAGATGGCCGAAAAGGAGGGGCTCTTCTATCCGCCAGACCCTTCTTCGCTCAAGTATTGCACGATTGGAGGCAATATCGCTTGCAATGCCGGAGGCATGAGGTGCGCGAAATACGGGGTTACGCGTGACTTCGTCTTGGCTTTGGATGGGTTTATGCCCAATGGAGAGAAAGTGTCATGGGGAGGAGAATACAAAAAATTTGCGACGGGATACAATATAAGGGATTTGTGGATTGGCAGTGAAGGAACTTTAGGAGTGGTTACGAAAGCGGTTTTGCGTCTCGTTCCGAAACCGGATGCTCGATGGACGAGCGTCGCTGCCTTTACTTCTGAAAAGAAGGCGTTGCAAGCGGTGCGGTCTCTGCTCGGGGAAGGCCTGACTCCGTCGATACTTGAATACTTGGATGAAGATTCGATCTACTGCGCGGAAGAGATTGCAGGAGTTAGACTATTCAAAAAGGTGGAGGGCAAGCCGCTGCTTTTGATCGAGTTCGATGGTATTGCGAGTGAGTTGAAAGAATCGAAACGTCGGATCAAAGCTTGGGCCAAGCATTGGGCGATAGCCTTTAAGGATGCCCGTTCGGAAAGCGAAGCGGAGAACCTTTGGGAAGTGCGAAGAAAGTGTAGCGGGGCCATGTTCGCTCTTGGAGATGCCAAATTGAACGAGGACATTGTCGTCCCGCTTGAGAATCAAATTCGATTCTCGGAATCCTTAACGAGATTGAAAAGAAAGTGGAATTTGCCAATGCCTACTTTTGGCCATGCGGCGGATGGAAACTTGCATGTGAATATCATGTTTCATCGCGAAATTCGTGAAGAATGTGTTCGAGCCGAAGGAGCGGTGCAGGATCTGATGGAAACGGTTGTCTCACTGGGAGGAACCATTTCGGGTGAGCATGGGATTGGTTTAGCGAAGTCCCCTTTTCTGAGAATCGCTCGAAGCGCGGCAGAAATTTCCGCTATGCAAGCGATCAAGAAGGCTTTAGATCCAAATGGAATCCTAAATCCAGGAAAGGTTTTCGAGCCCTATCACGTTTGGAAGAAGACGCCCGTCACGATCCATTTGCCGTGGGACAAAAAGCCAATCTTGAAGCGCTAGTCGGCAAATACAGTTTACGATCCGTTTTTCGCTTCGTTGTGCGCCCAATCAAGCCAAGGGAGAAAGGCCTCGATATCGGATGTCTCGACCGTGGCTCCCCCCCAGATGCGGATGCCCCGAGGCGCGTCACGATAGGAGCCAAAGTCAAAGCCGGCTCCTTCTGCCTCTATTCGTGACACGAGTCCTTTTGCGTAGCTGGTTTGCTCTTCATCCGAAAGCGCCTCGTACCAAGGATCAGTGAATTTCAGACATATAGATGTGCTGGACCGTTGCGATGGATCCTTAGCTAGGAAGTCGATCCAATCATTGGCAGCCACCCAGTTTTCGACGGCTTTCAGGTTTGCTTGAGACCGAGCAATCAATTCAGGCAGGCCACCAATTTCTTCAGCCCAACATAGCCCATCAACCGCATCCTCGACGCAAAGCATGGATACGGTGTTGATCGTTGCTCCCTCGAAAATTCCTTTGATCAACTTACCTCCTTTTGCGAGGCGAAAGATTTTTGGTAGCGGCCAGGACGGTGTGTAGCTTTCGATTCTCTCAATCGCGCGAGGGCTCAGGACGATCATTCCGTGGGCGGCTTCTCCCCCCATAACCTTTTGCCAAGACCAGGTCACAACGTCGAGCTTGTCCCAGGCAAGGTCCATCGCAAAAACGGCGGACGTGGCGTCACAAATCGTTAGCCCTTTTCGGTCTGGAGAAATCCAGTCTCCGTTGGGGACTTTGACTCCGGAAGTAGTTCCGTTCCACGTAAAGACGACGTCGTTGGAAAAGTCGACTTTCGTAAGGTCCGGCAGCTTGCCATAGTCAGCCGTCAATGTGTTCACATTGTCCAGACTGAGTTGCTTGATAACATCGGTTATCCAACCCGCTCCAAACGACTCCCAAGCGAGCATGTCAGCCCCTCTCGCTCCGAGAAGAGACCAAAGTGCCATCTCGACCGCGCCCGTGTCGGAGGCCGGCACGATTCCGCAAACATAGTCGTCTGGAATTCCAAGAATCGTCTTCGAGCGATCAATCACTTCCTGGATTCTCGCCTTCGAGTCCTTGGCTCGGTGCGAACGCCCAACGAGAGCGTCTTCTAGGTTGGCTAGTGACCAGCCAGGTCTTTTCGAGCAGGGCCCGGAGGAGAAAAACGGGCGACTTGGTTTATGCGTTGGTTTCATCGATTTCCAAAAAAGAAGCCTGCCGGTTAATGGATTGGGTCCTTGGTGTCAATAATCCCGAGTATAAAACGTGTATCAGTTGATCTAATACGATGTATTGTCCAGCGAGTTGTAATTGATTACAGTATGGCTTATATCGCCTCCATGTATGAGTTCTCTGTCAGAAGCTTCCTCTGAATTCATCGTTTCCAGAGGGTGGTACTCGAATTGGAAGGTGTTTCCTTGCCTGTTGAATAATGAACGGGAAAGGGTTCGCGCAGTCCTTGCTTTTACGATTCGAGCCTTTTCGATATCGCGGCAGGGAAAGTTGAAGCTGTGCACGATTCCGTATGGGGCTGAAGGCGTCTTGATGATATCTTTTACACGGGAGGCGAGAATCTCTGCTGCGGCGCGAACATGGATTTCCATTTGCTCGCTCAAGGGATTTTCACGTTCCCCAATTGCCTTGAATTGTTCCGGATCGAGATACAGGGACGCCGCTACTGCGGGATAGTTTTGCAAGGCCCCCTCTAGGGCTGCTCCAATTGTGCCTGATGAGGCGATAAAGCTTAAGCCAGCATTGTGTCCAATGTTGATGCCTGAGACGACGGCGTCCGGTGTGTCCTGGCAAAGGTGCTCCAATGCAATATTGACGCAGTCGCTGGGAGTGCCGGTCAACTTGTAGGCGGGGCAGGGAAATGAGGTTTCTTCTTCGAGTTGTACCGATCCGCGTCTGCTCATTGCTTTTCCGATCCAGCTCTGTTCTTTTGCGGGAGCGGCTACGACGATGTCGTGATTTTCCGAGAATACATCAGCTAGAATTCTGAGAAAGGGCGAGTCGATACCGTCGTCGTTCGAGAGCAGGATGTTCATAGTTTTAGGCAATGAGGTATTACAAAAAAGGCCAGAGCATCATGCTCCGGCCTTTAGTTAGATTGAAAGCTTCAAGTAACCCTATTCAGCAGCCTTTTCAGCTTCGACTTCTTCGCTTGAGTCCGATTCTTCTGGCTCAGCTTCGCTTTCACTTGAAGCAGCCTTGCGGGCTTCGAGTTCTTCCAGTGCGGCTTTACGGCTCAGGCGTACGCGACCTTTCTCGTCGATGCCAATGCACTTGACCACCATTTCGTCGCCAGGCTTGCATACATCCTCGGTGCGCTTGACACGGAAGTCAGCCAACTCGGAAATGTGCACCAACCCTTCCTGACCGGGTAGGACTTCCACAAAGCAGCCAAATTCCTTAACGGCTTTGACCACACCTCGGTAGATCTTTCCTTCCTCGATTTCGCCACAAACGAGATCGATTTCCTGGATGGCGCGATTCATCGCCTCTTCGCTAGTAGCGTAGATGTTCACCTTACCGCTGTTGTCGTCATCGATGTCCAGCTGTGCTCCTGTGATTTCGACGATACGGCGGATGTTCTTCCCGCCCGGGCCAATGAGAGCGCCGATCTTTTCGGGGTTGATTTGAACTGTGGTAATACGGGGAGCGTTTTCGCTGACGTTCTCGCGTGGCTTGTCGATCGCCTCCGCCATCGAGTCCAAAATGGCGATGCGAGCATCTCTCGATTGGGCGACAGACTCGCGCATGATGTCGAAAGGCAGGCCGTTGATCTTGAGGTCCAGCTGAAATCCAGTGATTCCGTTGCGGGTACCAGCGATTTTGAAGTCCATGTCGCCAAAGTGGTCCTCTTCACCAAGAATATCGGTGAGAAGTACATGTTTAGCGATGTTTCCATCAGGTCCGTTTTCAGTTACGAGTCCGCAGGAAATTCCGGCAACAGGGTCCGAGATAGGCACTCCTGCATCCATGAGAGCCAAGCACCCTCCACAGATGGAAGCCATCGACGTGGAGCCATTTGATGCCATAACCTCGGACACGATTCTAATAGAGTAGGCGAAGTGGTCTTCTGCGGGAACCACAGGAAGCAGTGAGCGTTCAGCCAATGCGCCATGACCAATCTCGCGTCGACCCGTGAAACCAAAACGACCGGCTTCTCCTACTGAGAATGGAGGGAAGTTGTAGTGCAGCATGAATGACTTGGATTCTGGACCTCCCGTTACCGCATCAAGCCTTTGCGCTTCGTTCGTTGGACCCAGTGTCGCAAATACAAGCGCCTGCGTTTCTCCGCGTGAGAAGAGGGCGGATCCATGGACTCGTGGGAAAAGCCCCACTTCACTGTGCAACTCGCGGAGTTCTTTAGGACCGCGCCCGCCGGAGCGGACTTGAGTTTCGAGAATGGGAGCCCGGTAGGCAGCTTCCTGCATTTCCTCCATCGCCATCGAAAGCTGTGCGGGATTGTAGTTTTCTTCACCCAGCTTTTCTTTGAGAGCTTCGCCAGCCTTCTCTTTAAGCGCGTCCATTTTGGCATTGCGCTCTTGCTTGTCACCAAGGCGGGCTACGGCGTTAACGTCTTCACCAATCAGGCTTTCAACGAATTCCCGTACTTCGGGATTCAGCACAACGAGTGGGAATTCAGACTTCTCTTTGCCTGCAATTGAAACCAGTTTCTCGATTCCAGCGATAATGGGCTGAATCGCTTCGTGAGCGTACTCAAGCGCTGCGATAAAGTCATCTTCCGGAATTTGAGCCGCGCTCCCTTCGATCATCAGCATGTCGGTTTTAGTTCCGACATAGATGAGATCGAGTTCCGATGCGTATTGCTCTTCCAAGGTAGGGTTGGTGACGAATTCGCCATCTATGCGCCCGACACGCACTGCTCCAATGGGACCATTCCAAGGAATATCTGAAATGGCCAGAGCAGCCGATGCTCCGTTGAGCATAGAAATGTCAGGCTCGTTTGTCTTGTCCGTTGAGAGGAGGAATCCAATGATTTGGACCTCATTCAAAAAGCCTTTCGGGAAAAGCGGACGGCAAGGGCGGTCGCAAAGGCGCGATGTTAGAATTTCCTTTTCGGTAGGCCGGGCTTCACGTTTGAAATAACCACCGGGGATGCGTCCGGCTGCGGCGTACTTCTCGCGGTAGTCAACGGTTAGAGGAAACCAGTCTTGGCCTTCCCGGACGGTGCTCGCTGCTGTGGCGGAAACGAATACACAGGTTTCTCCAACGGTTACAGTTACGGAGCCACTCGCGAGTTTCGCAAGGTCTCCAGTGGAGATGGTCATGTTTAGATCATCTATCGTTACGCTATGTTTTTGTATCATTATATTTGCTACATTATCGCAATCGACGAAAACATGGCGCTTTAGAGAGATTTCCGGATGAGATTAGTAGTGATGTCATTCGGAAATGTCCCTGTTCGCCAAGTTTTCTATCGGAGGCGATTTTTGTTTTATCTTCTGTTTTTGAAAAAGGGCCCGATCCTCTAGATTTTATGGATGAGGATGCAGGCCCGGATTCTGGGTAGATCGCGTTTCACCTGACTGGTTGGCGCGATTGGTTGGCAACTTAGTATAGCGGCTCAAGGCCGCCTTGACTATTTGCGTAGATTGAGGCGCTGCAGAAGCTCGTTGTACTTGTTAAGATCGTTCTTTCTCAAGTAGTTGAGCAATTTGCGGCGGCGGCTTGTCATGGCGAGTAGACCGCGGCGTGTGTGGAAATCTTTGCGATTAGCGCGAAGATGCTCCGTCAAATGGTTGATTCGGGCGCTGAGAAGAGCGATTTGAACATCGCAGGAGCCCGTGTCTGAATCGTGCGTCTTGAAGTCGCCGATGATCTTAGTTTTATCGATTGCTTTGCTGTGTGGCATATTAGTTTTTGAAATCACGGAAACGGAGATTGCCCGATAGGGAAATCGTTAGCCAAGCTCGTCGCTGTGCCAACCGCTACTATCCAGGGGTACCCTGAACGTTCCGCGGAGAAGGGCGATTGCCTCGCCGTCCTCTAGCGTAAAGGGGATCACAAGAATCGAATTTTTGGGCAGCGCAATACTAAAATCGATCTCAGTCCTACAATCGACCACTGAGTTTGGATTATCCTTGGGGAGATCCTAGGGTTTGATCAAAAATCACTAGAAAGCCTTATTTTGCAGACGCATGGCGAATCGCACCAGTTCGGAGGGACTGGATAGCTCGAGCTTTGACTTGATGCGAGAGCGATGAGATTCGATCGTTTTGATGCTGATCTTCATTTGCTTAGCAATTTCTCGATTGTCCATCGACTGACTGATGTGTTGAACGATTAGCAGCTCGCGGTCGGAAAGACGTTCAAACAGGGATCGACTTCTCTCAGCTTCATGTCCGCTCATGCGATTCAAGATGAGAGTCCTCATTTTAGAGCTTAGATAGAGTCGACCACTGGAAACGTCATCGAGAGCCTGAATGAGCTCCTCAAGGGGCGCAGTCTTCATCGAAAATCCCTGTGCTCCCGCTCTTAGGCATCGTTCAGCGAACAAGGATTCATCGTGGGAGGTGACCACGAGTATCGAAGCGTTTGAGAACTTTCGTTTCAAATCCTTGATGGCTCCGATGCCATTGGTTTTTGCCACGACGATGTCTATGGCGATAACGTCAGGTGAAATGGACGAAGGCTCGACGCCTTCTAAATTCGTAGCGAATCCCAGGAGATTAAACTGAGGGTATTGTTCGATTAGGGATTCCATTCCTAGCCGACAAATCGGTTGCTCGTCGATGAGGAGGATTTTCTTTGGTGAGTTTGATTGTGATTCCACGCTGCGTTTTGAGGGTTGCGTGGATCATAGTCCTTAATGGGGGTTGCATCAATCGCGGCTTAGCCGGTTTAGGGTAAGGGGTGAATTTGGTGCACGGGATATTTCTTCTCATAAGCCCCTTGAATAGAAGCGCTTAAGATGTGAGTAGTATTCTCTAAACCAACAAATGAGTAGATTCACGCCACTGGTCAAAAGGCGACGACCTGCCTGTTATGCAGAAGAGTCCGATAGCCATTTTCTAGATCGAAATGGGATCTAGTATGCCTACATGACCTGCTGGTCCACCCATTGAACCGAGAATTGGACAAGCTCGGTGGCATTTCGCAAACTCAGCTTTTCCTTAACGTGAGCGCGATGAGATTCGATCGTTTTAACGCTCAAATGAAGGCTCTCTGCGATTTCGCGGCTAGAAAGGCCACGCCCAATCAGTTGGACCACTTCCAATTCCCGGTCGGTCAATCGGTCGACAGGAGAAGTTGAAACGTTTCCGGGTCCATTCACGATTTGATGCAGAACTTGGTCGGCAACAGAAGGGCTCACGTAAATCTCCCCTTGGATGATTTTTCTAATCGCATCTACGACCTTCGAAGGTGACTCCTTCTTCATTACGTAGGCTTTTGCGCCGGCTCTCAGTGCTCTCTGAGCGTAAATGGTCTCATCGTGCATCGAAAACACGAGGATGGGAATGTCCTCGTGAATGGCTTTAAGGTTTTTAATAAGCTCGAGGCCGTTGGCGCTCTTCAGCGAAATATCGACGATGATGGCGTCGGGATTGGCCTCTCCAACTCCCCTAATCGCGGAAGGGGAATCTTCAGCTTCACCGCAAATTTCCATGTCGGCCTCGCTGGCCACGATTTGGGACAAGCCCTGTCTTACTAGAGGATGGTCGTCGACGATGTAGATTCTAGTGGTTATTTTGCAGTTCTTTGTAATGGATTCTAGTAAAGTGACTAAGGCTGAGATTTACTTCAAGTCACAATGTTTTGAGGCATTTATGTTCGGAAGCGTTTTCCCTCGAATATGATATTCGGTTTAGGAAATACTTTCTTAAGTAGTGGTAGGGATGTGGGACTTGGGCAATCGCTGCAATGTTCCCTAGTCAGATTTTGGCAAAAGCAGCCAATATCCCAATCAATCCCCCAAAAACGCCTCCCCAAACGACCAGCCAACCTAGGTGTTCGCGAATGATTTTCTCTAGAATGGTTTTTACTTCCTGAGGCTTCAATTGATCGAGCTTTCCCCGGACGAGATTCTCAACTGTGGGACGAAAGGTCTCGAAATGCATATCGCTCTTGGTGAGATCGAGATCCTCGATAATCCGGACAAAACGGGCCGAAAACTCGACTTTGAACGGTTCTCTGAGCGGTTCGATTGCCTTAAGTCCGCCCACAAAGGCAAGCATGCTTCCAAATTTAGATTTACCTATGACGTCTAGAAAACCATCGAAAACTTGGTCCATATCCACCACGGATTCGATTGTTTCAGAGGTGAACCCCTGATGGATTGCGGCGTCGGCGAATTGCTTGAAGTTTTCCTCTGTGAAAAAGTTCTCCATTACGAGCGAATGTATGCTGCTCTTGAATTCCTCGAATCGAGCGACGATTACACCGGAGCCGTATAGTCCAGGCACTTTTTCGAACAGCATATGAATTGCTAGCCAATTGGTGAGGGCGCCTGAAAGGGAAAACAGTCCTGCGCTAACGACGAAGGGACGGAGACTGCTTTCAGGCATTGCGTATCCAATAATACAGACAACGATTGCGAAAGAGTTAGTAACTAGGCTTTTGTTCATCGATTGATAGAAAGTGGAACGTTTTGGAGTCAATGGTCACGAAAGGAGTGAGCGTAGCTTCAGACTGTTTTGCGTTCGCCACTGTCAATGGGAAGCCATTCGATAACTCTCTTTATTTGTTCGTCCCAATACTGCCATTCGTGGCCACCGGAACTCTCCTCGTAGTGAAGATCCAACCCCAGCTCTTTTCCGTTCTTGAGAAAATGTTGATTGGATTGGTAGAGAAAGTCCTCGGTCCCGCAGCATTGGAAAAGGCGTAAAGGGAACGGCTGTCGCTCGTGGTAGCGTCTTGCTAGATTGAGCAGATCGTTTTCTGAATGTTCAATCTTCGAATTGTCTCCGAAAATAATGGGCCACTCAGGTAGTAGCGATTCGGGGTCTTCGATCTCGGTAAGTGAAAGCGCTCCAGATAGGCTCGCTGCAGCGGCGTATTGCTCGGGATGGGATAGGGCCAGCTTGAACGCGCCGTATCCACCCATGGAAAGTCCCGCGATAAATCGTTGGGATCGGTCTCGTGAAAGAGGAAAAAGGCAATTGGCGACTTCTGGAAGTTCTTGGGAAAAGAAATCAAAGTACCGGTAGCCATAACGCATATTCGTATAGAAACTGCGTCCTGCGTCAGGCATGACAACGGCAAGCCCTCGCTCATTCGCGTACCGTTCGACGGAAGAGTAGCGCGACCAGGCGGAATAGTTAGAATGCAAACCGTGCAGCAAAAACATTACCGGATATTGCTCGGGCATCTCTCGAGGATGTTCCTGGCCGGACTCGTCACGCAAGGGAATGACTGCATTGAGTGATGTTCGCGTTCCGAGTATCTCCGAGTAGAAGTCGCACTGAATAAAGGCCATGGATATTTTCCTAATTTGTCAGATGCCAATGTCTTGAAAATCTGGTTTTCAGAGAATCAGTCACTTTCGTATTCAGACATTGGTAAACAAGAGCAGACTAGGTTCCGATCGCCGAAGACATTGTCGACTCGCCCAACCGTTGGCCAATATTTGCAGTCTCTAGTCCAAGTCGTAGGGAAAGCCGCTAATTCTCTGCTATAGGGTGAAGTCCAGTTGTCAGATACTACCCGACTGCTTGTGTGCGGCGCGTTTTTGAGAGGGTTGTCGTCTTGTGGCCACTCGCCGTTGGCAACTCGTTCCATCTCGGACTTTATCGAGAGGAGCGCGTCGCAAAGTCGATCGAGCTCATCCCTGGATTCGCTTTCGGTTGGCTCGATCATCATGGTTCCTGGAACGGGCCAGGACATTGTCGGTGCGTGGAATCCGTAGTCCATCAGTCGTTTGGCGACATCTTCAACTTCAATTCCGGCAAGCGCCTTCCATTGTCTGAAGTCTATAATGAATTCATGGGCGACGAGTCCATTTTCACTCCGGTAAACGATTGGAAAATGCGGCTCCAATCGCTTTGCCATGTAGTTGGCGTTGAGGATTGCGATCTTAGTGGCTTGGGTAAGTCCGATGCTTCCCATCATCCGAATGTACGCCCAGGATATGGGCAATATGCCAGCGCTTCCATAGGGCGCTGCGGAAATCGCTCCGATGGACTTTTCTCCTCCCACTTGCGTGTTGAGGCCGTGCCCAGGAAGAAATGGCTTGAGGTGCTCCGCAACGCCGATCGGTCCCACTCCGGGTCCTCCGCCCCCATGGGGAATGCAAAATGTCTTGTGCAGGTTAAGGTGACAGACATCGGCTCCAATAAAGCCCGGACTGGTGAGTCCGCATTGGGCGTTCATGTTTGCTCCGTCCATGTAGACCTGGCCGCCATTGTTGTGAATGATTTGGCAAATTTCCTGTATAGAGGATTCAAATACGCCGTGAGTAGAGGGGTAGGTGATCATCAATGCCGCCAAGTTTTCGCGGTGTAGTTCGGCCTTTTTCTCTAAATCGTCCACATTGATGTTGCCTAAGTCATCACAGCTAACCGGCACGACTTTCATGCCAGCCATGACAGCGCTGGCTGGATTGGTGCCGTGAGCGGAAGTGGGGATTAAGCAAATATCCCGGTTAGTCTGTCCTTGGCTTTTGTGAAACTCTCTGATGACGAGCAGTCCTGCGTATTCACCTTGTGATCCTGCGTTGGGCTGAATGGAAACTGCGGCGAAATCTGTTATTCTCGCCAGCCAGGCTTCAAGCTGATTGATGAGCTCGATGTATCCAGTTGTCTGATGGGAAGGGGCGAATGGATGTACATTGCTAAACTCGGGCCAGGTAACCGGTTGCATTTCGGCGGCAGCGTTTAGCTTCATCGTACACGAACCGAGCGGGATCATTGAAGTCGTCAGCGACAAGTCTTTGTTCTCGAGTCGTTTTAGGTACCGAAGAAGTTCCGTTTCTGTTTGGTACTTGTTGAATACTTCGTGCTCGAGGAAGGGGGAGGCGCGTTCGAGTGAGGGCGTTATGGAATCGGAAATGGAGGAAGCGGCGGCTTCGAAAATCTCATCGGTAAGCGAGCGAACGGGATCGAAGGCTTTGAGAACCGATACTGCTTCGTCGACCGAGACCGTTTCGTCAAAAGAAAGACCAATGGTATCATCGCTGACTTTTCTTACATTGAACCCGCTCTTCTCGATGGATTGTATAATATCGTTCGCCGTTGCTTGGGGGGATTGTAATGTGATCGTGTCAAAACGTTCACCATCTTCAACCGAGTATCCCCATTCTTTCAGTAGGTGAATGGATGTGAGCGTTATTTTGCGAATACGTTCGGCAATCGCCTTCAGTCCTGTGGGACCATGATAGATGGCGTATGCGGCTGCGATGTTTGCCAGAAGGACTTGAGCAGTGCAAATGTTGCTAGTCGCCTTGTCCCTGCGAATATGTTGCTCTCGCGTTTGCAAGGCTAGCCGAAGGGCGGGGTTCCCGTCTGAGTCCTTGGATACGCCAATGATGCGACCCGGAATTTTTCGTTTATGGGCTTCTTTGGTAGCGAAGAATGCCGCATGCGGACCGCCAAAACCCATTGGTACTCCAAAACGTTGGGCAGACCCGACTGCGATATCAGCCCCGAGTTCTCCCGGAGGCTTCAGAAGCGTAAGCGAAAGAAGATCGCAGCATGCGATAACGAGGGTTTTGTTTTTGCCGGCTCTCGCGGCTAGTTTTGAAAAGTCCTCGGCGATTCCAAATGTATCTGGATACTGGATTACAATTGCGAATGCATCATTCAGTTCGATCTGACTGCTGAGGTCGACCACTTGAGTGGCAATGCCAAGTGGCTCGGCTCTCGTTTGCACGACCTCAATCGTTTGAGGATGGCATGAGGACGAAATGAGCACTGTCTTCTTGTTGGGTCGACCATTGAGCCCGTATGCCATCGTCACTGCTTCTGCTGCAGCAGTGCCTTCGTCCAAAAGGGAGGCATTGGCGATGTCCATTCCGGTAAGGTCTGAGACCATTGTCTGGAAGTTCAAAAGCGCTTCCATTCTGCCTTGGGAAATCTCGGCCTGGTAAGGAGTGTATTGTGTATACCAGCCTGGGTTTTCCAGGATGTTTCTTAGGATTGGAGGGGGTGTGATCGTATTAGAATATCCAAGACCAATCAGCGATTTGATGGAGGAGTTTTTGGAGGCGATCGTTCTAATCTCAGCGAGCATGTCATGCTCACCTACAGGGCTGGGCAGGCCGTCGATTCCTGAGATCCGGATGTTTGAAGGAACCGTTTGATTGATAAGCGCATCGAGCGAATCGAACCCGAGCGTTTGGACCATCTCTAAAGCTTCGTTATCGGTGATTCCGATATGGCGACGTGGGAAGGTATCCTTCTTTTCCAGCTCTTGACTGGATCGGTTGATCATGGCGGAAGTCTCCTGCATCAGTGGCATGTAGCGCAGAGTAGAACGGCGGAAAGGCAAATCAATATGAAATGTGGGATAGATATTTTCGGGGCACTTTTGAATGGATGGAAATCTCTCCGTAGGGCTCGCGCTACGGAGAGGTGCTCCGTCAATTTATAAAAAGCGGTTGCACGAGGGGCGCTTCTCGACCGATAACGTCGGCGATGCTGAAAAAAGGGAGAGCTGCTATTGTGGATAGGGAATTAGATCGGCTTTATCCGGATCCGCCAATTCCTCTCGACCACAAGGATCCGTACACGTTGCTGGTAGCGGTGCTGCTTTCTGCGCAGTGCACGGATCTTCGGGTCAATAAGACGACCCCAGCTCTATGGAAACTGGCAGACAATCCAGTGGATATGGCAAAGGTGGAGGTGGAAGCGATTCGGGAAATCATTAGACCTTGCGGATTGTCTCCCCGAAAGTCCCAGGCGATAAGGGACCTTTCCCAGATACTGGTCGACAAGTTCGATAGCGAAGTGCCGGCTTGTTTCGAAGACTTGGAAGCTCTACCCGGAGTCGGTCATAAGACCGCCTCGGTTGTCATGTCGCAAGCATTCGGTCACCCGGCGTTTCCGGTGGATACGCACATTCATCGACTGGCCCAGCGTTGGGGGCTTACGAAGGGACGAAACGTGGATCAAACCGAAAGGGACTTAAAAGCCCTTTTCCCGATTGAGCGTTGGAATGCGTTGCATTTGCAGATCATCTATTACGGGCGGGAGTATTGTACCGCGCGAGGTTGCGACGGGACCGTTTGCCCGATGTGCCGGACCTTGTATCCGAATCGGAAAACGGCGGTCAAAACGCGGAAATAAAAAAGCTCCCCAACCGATGAAAGGTGGAGGAGCTTTGGGAAAGTAATTTGAATATCGATTATGGATTCTCGGCAATTGGAGGCTTAGCTGCGAAGCCAGGAAGCTTGTCGATGGCTGCATCGATCGAGTTCGCTGGCGCTCCTTCGCCGTCGACCAGTTTACCGGTTAGATCGGTGAACCAGGAAACGTTGCCTCCAACAAATCCGATGTGTCCACCATCGGGGCCGTAGATGTCAGCGGCGCCCCAAGTGGAAGCTGTTTCCGTAGTAATTCTGGAAAACACAAGTGGAGTGCTGGTTGAAACGGAGGTGTTCAAATTCAAAACATATTCGAATGAGAGGTTGAAGTCGGTTGCGGTCGGATCCGCAGGATCGCCGACGAGATCGTCGTTTATTGCGAAATTGGCTCCACCGCCGATATTGGTGAGGACTGGAGTTGGTCCGGTTAGATTTGGAGCGAGCGTGTCACTGTCGCTCACCCACGTGTTGAGCTCGTTCAATCCAGCACCCGCTGCGAGTGTAGCCGCAACGTCATCGATGTCGCCCGATCCACCTGTTGGAGCAACTTGCCCACTCGCGGTGATCGTATTGGTGTTGCTGACAAATCGCTCGCTGTTCTGGCTCGCGAACAAAAGAGAGGCGTTGATAATCTGCCGCAGATTGTTGATATCTTTGGTCTTTCTCGCGGTTTCACGCATTTGCGTAACCGTCGGGACAAGAATTGCAGATAGAATCGCGATGATAGCAATTACTGTGAGAACCTCGATAAGGGTGAAACCTTGCGAGCGCCTGAGCGTTGAGATACGGTTTTTCATTTAGGAAATTTGATTGAGCATTGTCAGTGGATCCTATTTAGTAGGAGATTCGGGATTTTTCTAAGGTCATCTCAAATGGGCAATTGTTCAAGTAAGATTGAGTGAATTTACACCTTAACCGTATTGGTAGTAGGACTGGGTCGGTTGTTTTTCTTAGGCGTCTCTAGTGGATTCCCTGATGTTGGCGGTAAAACGGGCGTGTCCTAGGCAATTCTCTCTATCGATCAGATTTTCTTTGCAAGGGTGACTTGAACTACCAGATATAGGCCGGATGAAAATTTTTCTGGATGGCGCCTTTGTGGATAAAGACGACGCAAAAATATCGGTATTCGATCATGGCCTCCTGTATGGAGACGGCATTTTTGAAGGAATTCGAGTGTACCGGAAGTGCATTTACCGTCTTGATGAGCACCTTGAGCGGCTTTGGTATTCCGCCAAAGACATCCTGCTAAACATCCCTATGACTCCCGAGGAACTGTCGGAGGCGATTTGTGAGGCTTGCAAGATTAACGGAATCGAGGATGGCTATATCCGTTTGCTCGTGACTCGTGGAAAAGGGGATCTAGGGCTTTCTCCCGCCTCCTGCCCGCGTGCGTCCGTCATCATCATTGCGGATACGATCCGGCTCTATCCTGAGGATCACTATAAAGTAGGGCTTTCAATCGTGACGGTGCCTACGCGTCGGTCGGGCCCAGCTGCCTTGAACCCTGCCATAAAGTCGCTCAACTACTTAAACAACATACTGGCTAAAATGGAAGCGGCTCAACACGGAGCGTTGGAAGCCATTATGCTCAACGACCAGGGTTACGTGGCTGAGTGTACGGGAGACAACATTTTCATCATCCACAAAGGTACGCTCTATACGCCGGATGTGTCTAACGGAGCTTTGAGGGGAATTACGCGCAACGCGGTCATCGAGCTGGCAGAAAAGGCTAATATTCCGGTCAAGGAGTGCAATCTGACGCGCCATGAAATTTGGAATGCGGACGAATGTTTCCTGACGGGTACCGCTGCGGAGCTAATTCCAGTAGTCAATTTGGATGGCCGCGTAATTGGGACGGGCAAGCCGGGCCCAGTGACTCAAAGCCTACACGCTGCTTTTCATGAGGAGGTTTCGACTCGGGGAACGATGCTCGAGTGATTTGAGATGATTCGGAGGGCGGGAAAAAAATGCCCTGTGGGGTAGGCGTAACTTTGAATATTGAGCACCGGCGTCAAAAAAGGATCAAAAGCTGGGGGCAGGGCAGCTCGAAATTGCCTTGTTTGGGGCTTTCTCGATAACGAATTTTCATTCGATGTAATTGTTGGCGCGTCTCATGCGTTGTAATTTGTATCAACGTGCGCGTTTTACCGTTGGATTTTAAGGATAAACTAAGGTATCAATAATACATGGCGAAACCTCTGAAATGTGATCTTTGTGACGAGTCTGCGACGGTGCATCTGACGCAGATTCTCAATAACCAGATTCACAAGATAGATCTTTGCGAATCGTGTGCCGAATCGAAAGGCATAACGGATCCGAACGGTTACTCTCTGGCGGATCTTCTGGTCAAGCCCGATGAGGAAAGCGAGAGCATGACGGAAGTGCTGGATTCGTTCGAGGAATGTCCGGAATGCGGATACACGCAGAAGGAGTTCAAGAAAACCGGCCGTTTGGGGTGCGAGCACTGCTACGAGACCTTTGGACCTCTTCTTTCGTCAGCTTTAGCGGGGATGCACCGAGGGGACAAGCATAAGGGAAAGGTGCCTGAGCGTGCAGTCGAGCGTAAGAGCTTTGAAGACCGGCTTAGCTCCTTGGAAAGTGATTTAGAAGAGGCGATTCAAAAGGAGCATTACGAGGAGGCGGCTCGATACAGGGATCAAATCCTTGAATTGAAAAAGGCTAAGAAAGCGGAGGAAACCGCTTAGCGTTATGCTGATTGAAAGTATATTTGACGGTAAGTCAGAGATGACCGAGGGGAGCGCTAAGAAGTGCCCGGTCGTACTGATGACGCGCATTCGATTGGCCCGAAACTTGAGTGAAACTCCTTTCCCAGGTTGGGCCAAACTGCCTCAGCGAACACAGGTACTTGAGACATGTTTGCCCGCTGTGGCCTCGTTAAGCCAAATGAAGCGCGGTATCACCGCCGAGGTTGAGGAACTTTCTGATCTTGAAAAACAAATCCTAGTTGAGCGGCATCTAATCAGCCGCGAGCTATCGGGCTCTCCAGAAAAAGCGGGGGTTGTCATCAGTAAAGACCAGTCGGTTTCTGTCATGATCAATGAGGAGGACCATCTTCGGATTCAGGTCATCAAATCGGGCTATCGTTTCAAACAGGCCTGGAACTCAGCTAATGTTGTGGATAGCACGCTTGAGGATGAGCTAGATTACGCGTTTTCTTCCCGCATCGGATTCCTGACCGCCTGTCCGACCAACGTTGGCACTGGAATGCGTGCTTCAGCGATGATGCATTTGCCGGCACTGGTGATTTCCAATCAAATGGAGAAAGTCGTTCGGGCCGTCAATCAGCTTGGAATTGCCGTGCGCGGTCTTTTTGGCGAAGGGTCTGATGCGAGTGGCAGCATTTTCCAGATTTCGAACCAAACCACCTTGGGCGAGTCTGAAGAAGAAATCATCAAGCGCCTGTCGTCGGTCTTAAAGACGATCATTGATCAAGAAATGAATGCTCGCGAGAAAATCCTGGAAAAAGACCCTAATAAGCTCTTCGACAAGATTGGTCGAGCCTACGGGATTCTTCAGAACAGCCACCTTCTCAGCTCCAGCGAGTGCATGAACTTGGCTTCACTCGTCCGTTTCGGTGTCGATCTTGAAATGTTCTCCGAAGAAACGAGGAACACAGTCGACCGAATGTTTATCGAATGTCAACCGGGGCACATACAACACCTCGCCGGAAGATCCATCGATACCAATGAGCGCGACGCTTTCCGGTCTGAATATTTAAGAAAACAGTTTGAGAATGTAGAAAGACCGGTGTTCACTATGGATAACATTGAAAAGCGGGAAGACTCATCGGAGGCGGATTCAAGCAAAGGAGAAAAGGAATAGAATTTTATGGAACCTATGAATAATTTTACCCCTCGCGCGCAGCAAGTACTCGCTCTTGCGAGGAAAGAGGCAGACCGATTCCATCACAATTACGTGGGAACCGAGCATATTCTTTTGGGCCTCATCAAATTGGGCCAGGGAGTAGCGGTTAGTGTACTCCAGAAAATGGGCCTCGATCTGGAAACCGTTCGAAGCGCGGTCGAAAAGCAAGTGGGCTCGGGACCGGAGGGGAAAGCGTCCGGAAGCATTCCTTATACGCCGCGAGTGAAGAAGGTGCTCGCATTGGCTGGAAAGGAAGCGAAGGCGCTCAATCACAGTTACGTAGGGACAGAGCATATTCTGTTGGGTCTTTTGCGTGAAGGGGAAGGGGTGGCAGCACGGGTTCTCAAATCGCTCGACGTCGATATCGAACGCACTCGCAATGAAATCCTAAGAGAATTGGACCCTCAGTTCTCTGGTGAAACGGAAGATGCGATTGCGGCCCCAAGAGGTCAGGCTGGAGACGAAAAGAAGGACACCAAGACGCCCGCATTGAAGGCCTTTGGCAGGGACTTAACGGAGCTTGCCAAAAATGGTGAACTGGATCCGGTGATCGGTCGAAAATCAGAAATCCGCCGTGTGATACAGATCTTGTGCCGTCGGACGAAGAACAATCCTGTTCTGATCGGAGAAGCGGGCGTTGGCAAGACTGCCATCGTAGAGGGCCTTGCCCTTGAAATCGCGAGCGGGATTATCCCGGAAATACTGGTGGATAAGCGTCTGATTACGCTCGATTTGGCTCTCATGGTCGCTGGTACAAAATACCGCGGACAATTCGAAGAGCGGATTAAAGCGGTAATGGACGAAATCAAAAGAGCGGGGAATATTATCATATTCATCGATGAACTCCACACGATCGTTGGTGCGGGAGCCGCTGAAGGCGCCATGGATGCGTCTAACATTTTCAAACCTGCGCTTTCGCGAGGTGAACTTCAATGTATTGGAGCGACCACGTTGAACGAATACCGCAAGTACATCGAAAAAGACAGTGCTCTGGATCGACGTTTCCAGAGTGTCCAGGTCGATGCTCCGAGCGTGGAAGATACCATACTGATTTTAAAAGGCATCCGCCACAAGTATGAGGAGCACCACAAAGCGATTTTCACAGATAAGGCGCTAGAAGCGGCTGCGAAGCTTTCCGAACGTTACATCACCGCACGGTTCCTCCCGGACAAAGCGATTGATATTATGGATGAGGCGGGTTCGAAGGCCCGTATTGCTTCCTTGGCAAGACCTCCGGAAATTGAGTCGCTAACTACGACAATTGAAGAAGTCTGCGCTAAAAAGGAAGAGGCCATCAGCAAGCAGCATTTCGAAGAAGCCGCTAAATTTCGCGACGAGGAGAAGCAGCTTAGAGCTAAGCAAGAAAGCGTCTTAGAAGACTGGAAGAAGAGTCGCGAAGAAAACCGAATCACGGTGGACGAAGAAGACATGATGAAAGTCGTGGCGGACTGGACTGGAATTCCACTGAACCGTATGGAAAAGAAGGAGACAGAGCGTCTGCTTCAGTTGGCCACCGAACTTCAGCAGACTGTTATTGGTCAAGATGAAGCGTGCTCAACGATTGCAAAGGCCCTTCGTCGTAGCCGGGCGGATTTGAAGGATCCGAATCGTCCGATAGGAGCGTTCATGTTCCTTGGCCCGACGGGAGTGGGAAAAACCTTCCTTGCTCAAACGCTTGCTGAAAAGATGTTTGGCGACAGGAATTCCATTATTCAGGTGGATATGTCTGAATACATGGAGAAGTTTTCCGTTTCGCGCATGATTGGTTCGCCTCCCGGATATGTCGGTCACGAAGAAGGCGGGCAGCTTTCCGAACAGGTTCGCCGCAAGCCTTACTCCGTTGTACTTTTCGATGAAATTGAAAAGGCCCACCCAGATGTCGTCCAGATCATGCTTCAGATTTTCGAAGAGGGTCGTCTTACGGATAGCTTAGGTCGAGAAATCGACTTTCGTAATACCATAATAATCATGACGACCAACGTCGGCGCAGCCGCCATTCAGCGTCAGACCAAGATGGGCTTTGGAGCTGCCAAATCTCTGGGCAACGATTATGAGTCTATCAAGGAGAACGTTACCGAAGAGGCGAAGAAAACCTTCAAGCCTGAATTCCTAAACCGGATTAACGATCTCATCGTTTTCCACAGTTTGGAGCGGGAGCACCTTTTCAAAATCGTGGATCTGGAAATTGCGAAAGTGCAGTCCCGATTGATTGAAAAGAAGATCTCAATTGAGCTGACGAAGGACGCGAAAGAACTTATCATCGACACGGGTTACGATGAAAAGTATGGCGCGAGACCCCTTCGTCGAGCGATAGAGCAATTGCTTGAAGATCCCTTAGCCGAAGCCTTGTTGGGCGGTGAAATCAATGAAGAGGATTGTGTGGCGATTGACCGTGATGGAGACAAACTCACGTTCACGAGCATAGAGAAGGCAGAGGCGACTGCTTCCGAGTCTGAATCGAGTTGAGGAACACAGAGCGATCGCTTATTTGGAGGTTTCTTCCGAAGTAACAGATCAATTTTATCAGTCGCGAGTTTATGCTCGCGGCTTTTTTGAATACGAAATTGCCTTATGAGCGTATAACACTCCTAGGAGATCCTTTGATCTGCGTGGACAAGCAAGACTGAACATAGAGCGGAATTAGATGAGTAGAAAGTTTCTAGCAATCTCGATTACCGCCACAATTTTGGTCGTAGCTTATTGGTCGTGGATTAAGACCGGGTTCGAGGCGCCCGATCGGGCACGCGAATTCGTTGATGTTAGTCTTGAAGATGGCGAAGCCTCCAGGCTGGACTCTATTGGGCATTCCATAGAAGAGGATGAGAAGGAATACCGCAGTATAATCGAAGAACAGTTTGTTCCAACAGGCCGTTTTGAAGACAGTCGAGTCGTTGATAAAATAGTTGAATCAACGGGTTCGGAAGAGGGAAAAATCGTTGCCTATTTTCTAGTTGAAAGTGGTGCAGCAAGAAAGCGTTTGGCGCTCGTTGAGCAAATTTATGAAAAAGAACTCGGAGGCGAACTGTCGTTAGTTAATCAGTACGCTTCAGTCGGAGATGAAGTGATATTTGATGCGAACCCGCTGTTTGTGGATAAAGTAGCTCTCGAAGAATACTTAGAATTAGCGGATGGTTTTATATCGAGAAAATCAAGACTTTCGAGCTTTGTTCAGATAAAGCTTCGTACGCCTAGTGTTTCAGGCTATCGCGATCTGCTAAGCGGACTGCGCATGAAATTCCCGAATACAGTCGTTTCGCGGGACGATCTGCATTTTGTTTCAGCGGAACCAGCAGAATATTTGCCCTCTCTCCAATGGCACCTTGATCAGATTGGAGCCCCAGATGCTTGGGAGTTTTCAACTGGTGGAGATGATGTCGTTGTCGCGGTTATTGACACGGGGTGCCTCACCACACACCCGGATTTGGTTGAAAATATTTTTGTGAATACGGACGAGATTCCCAACAATGGAATCGATGATGACAGTAATGGGTTTGTTGACGATGTGAGAGGGTGGGATTTTCTCGATGACGATGCGAATCCGAATGATGAGACCGGACATGGCACTCACGTTTCGGGAATAGTGGGGGCAAGGGGAAATAACGGAATAGGGACGACGGGTGTCGGTTGGAATATCAAGGTGTTGCCCCTCAAGGTTGGGGATAATACGGGGCTTTCAAGCTCTGCTATCGCAGAAGCATTACGCTATGTTTCGAGTTTGAAACAGAAAGGAGTAAATGTAGTCGCTACTAACAATTCTTACGGGTCGAGCTCCCCTAACAATGTCGCGAGGGCTGAGATTCAAGTCCATGAGGACATTGGAATCGTTTTTGTCGCAGCAGCAGGAAACGCGGGCGAGGATATCGATGCGGAGGGGAATTCCCAGTATCCAGCGGGATTCCCAGAGGCAAACATAATTTCTGTAGCCAATTCCACTCAAGGAGACGACCTGTCTTTCGGTTCGAATTATGGTATTGAAAGTGTCGATATCGCAGCACCTGGGCAAGAAGTGTATTCGACCCACCTTGACGATGATTATGAGTTTCTGACCGGAACCTCCATGGCGTCGCCGATTGTCGCAGGATCGATTGCTTTACTGGCGGCACATGAACCTGAATTGTCGGCAAGCGAATTGCGTCAGCGAGTTTTTGATACTGCAAAACCGCTGGAAAGCTTGTCGGGAAAAATTTTGACTGGGGGACGTCTCGATTTGCTTGCGATGCTAGAACCTGACTTGGCCGGGCACACAATCTCCGTCACGGGCCATGAGCCACACTTGATTCTTTTACCTGATAGTGATTTCACGGTCGTCTTTGAGATAGAGGCATCAGACGGCGCGGATGTCGCGTTTGAGTATCTAGGGGTGGAAAGTGATGTCCGGATTCAAGAGATTTCCGATAGGACCTTTTCGATTCAGTTCAGCTCTCAAGGAGCATATCGTTTTAGATTCACCTCAGAGAAACTGGGGATAGTGAGAGAGCTTGAGAAGATAGTGGTTGTGAATCCTGGAGCGATAGCTGACGTGACTACAGGTCTACTTCATTCATGGAATTTCAGAGAAGATGGGCCCACGCTGGTGGATGGCGTTGGTAGCGGAAATGCGGAGCTCGTGGGCGCGACGCGGGTGGATACGCCACTAGGTCGTGGCGTAGACTTCGATGGTACCTCCAGTTTTGCTCGGTTTAACGCAAGTTTCTCGCCGATCGTCACACTGTCAGCGTTTGTGAAATCGGATGACCTATTATCCAGTCCCCACCCGCGAATCATTAACATGCCGGACTACTACCTCTATTTTTCAACCAGAGGAATCTCGGATGTACCAGACGGCAATGCGAATACGTTGAAATTCTATTCGAATCGGACAGGGGATTTCGGAGTTTGGAACTCACCACCAGATACTGTTCTTGAAGGCGAGTGGATGCACGTCCTAGCGAGTTACGACAGTAGAGAAACAACGAATACACCGAAGCTCTACATAAATGGAGTGGAGCAAAGGGTGCGGTTGCAGAGAATTCCTGTTGGTGAGCAGACAATTGAAGGTGGTGAAGCTTATCTTGGCGATCGTGAGGACGGGACTCGGGCCTGGGATGGCCAAATGGACGAGGTTCGAGTCTTTAATCGTCTAGTCGATAAAGAGGAAGTCTCTCTTCTAGCTGCGCGGTACGCGTCTGCAGTTTGGGATACTTATTCGATATCGGAGCTGCCAGATAACGGCTCGAGCGATTCAGTTTCCTTGGGTTTGAGGGATGCTTCTGGCAATGCTCCCAATGCCGATTTTCAATGGAGTCTCGTTAATATTTCTGGTGGCGTGTCGTTGGGCGATGCGAATGGGTCCTCTGTTGAAGTACGGAATCCTGAAAATTTGAATACAAGCATCGTTTTAAAGGCTTCTAGCTCCTTTGGCGTTCGTTATTATAAGTACGATATCGTCAGCGATCCTCCTGCAGTTGAGCCGGGGGTCTATACGGGAACGACTTCTACAGGCGGAACCCTTTGGGTGGAAGTAGAGGAAGGGCGACGCATGGGAAATATCACTATATTGGATGAGGATGCCGAAGTCTTTCGGATTCGGGAGCCCATTTCAATTGATTCATTTGGCGATTTTGAGACAGATCCTTTCCTTTCTTTTCGAATTACGGGTACGATTGATGGTGAGGTCGTTGGCCAGATAGAGAATTCGGACATCACTTTTTCAGGCCAGAATATTAAACCGAGCAACGTGGTAACTGGTTTCGATGGCTTCTATTCTGGAGGTGTTATCGGGAATGATGGACGATCTTTCGACCTCAAAGTTCTGCAAAATGGAGAAGCGTATCTCTGGCAAACAGGCGCTCATTCCGAATTAATCCAAGGGGTTGTATCCACAGATGGAACTTTTGACTTTAGGGCTAGCGACGGTGTCACAATCTCGGGAAGAATTGATTCAGATAACGGAAGGGTGAGAGGTGAGGTTCGGGTTGGAGATCAAACCCAAGGGATTTATCTGCGTAAAGAGAACCTGGATCCAGTGAACCGATACGTGAATCTATCAACGAGGGGTTTGTCCAGTTCAGGGGAGAATGTATTAATTGGTGGATTTGTCCTTGCTGGAGCTCAGCCAAGAACCGTGCTTATCAGAGGCTTAGGGCCTGATTTAGAAAATAGAGGAGTGGTAAACTTTCTTCAGAATCCGCGAATTAGGATTTTTAATGGAAGTGAAGTAATCGCGGAAAATGAGTCTTGGAGTACCCAACCCAATTTGGAGGAGCTCATTGAGTTTTCGAACCGAGTACAGGCTTCTCCGCTTCCTTCCGAGAGTATGGACGCTGCGATTCTCTTGGAATTAGACCCTGGGCTTTACACAGTTTTTCTCGATTCCAAAGGTGGCGAAGGTGATGGACTTTTCGAAATTTTCGATGACCCAGGCGAATCAGAGCCCTCTCTGTTCAATGTATCCACGAGAGGTAAAGTAAAAGGACTAGGAAGTCCTCTCATCGCAGGTTTTGTGGTTGCGGGATTCGAGCCCAAGCAAGTCCTGATCAGAGCCCTCGGCCCGGCCTTGGGCGACCGTGGCATTTCCGATCCCTTGGCAGATCCTTGGATTGAACTGTATTCGGAGTCGGTGCCAATTGCTGCCAATGATGACTGGAGCGAAGGATCTAGGCTGAGCTCGAATGGGAGTGCGATAAGAGGACCTGCGAGGGGCTTAATGAGTGCCTTTGAGTCTTCTGGCGCAACGGCTTTGAATTTCGGTTCGAAGGACGCTGCGATGCTGGTCTGGTTGGAACCGGGACTGTATACGGCGATGGCGAGAGGATTCGATGGAGATGAAGGAATCGCTTTGGTCGAGGTCTTTGAACTGCGATAATTTGGATTACACAGCTAATCCCAGTATGTCTTTGATGATCACTTTAACCCGATGCAGGGGTTGCATTATGTAAAAGGTGCCCTATTGGTTCTGCGTCATGTTCGTCGACGAGACCAAAGTAAAGTTGCAAGCGGGAGATGGCGGCCGAGGCTGCGTAAGTTTTCGTCGTGAAAAGTATGAAGCTTTTGGAGGACCCAACGGCGGAGATGGTGGCAAGGGAGGGGACGTCATTCTGGAAGGTTCCAGCAACGAGAATAACCTCACCCGTTATCGTTTTCAGCCGCATTGGAACGGTGGTCGTGGCGAGCATGGTCGAGGCTCGGACCAGAGCGGGGCCCAAGGAAAAAACTGTGTGCTAACGGTGCCTCCAGGAACGATCGTGGTGGATCTGGCAACGGGCCAAATTGTGGCCGAAATCCTTGAGCATGGCGAAACCAAGGTCCTTCTTGAGGGAGGTAACGGAGGTTGGGGTAACAAGAAGTTTAAGAGCTCCGTGAATCGAGCCCCGAGAAGAGCGAATCCAGGCGAACCGGGCGGGTCGGGAGAGTTTAAGCTAATACTTAAGAGTATCGCGGATATCGGCATGGTGGGGTACCCCAATGCGGGTAAATCAACCTTGACGAGTCTGATAACCAATGCCCGCCCTAAAGTGGCGGCCTACCCATTCACGACCCTGCACCCCCAAATTGGAGTTATAGAATACCCGGAACGTTACAAGACGTTGCAAATAGCCGATATTCCGGGGTTGATCGACGGCGCTAGCGAAAACCGAGGCCTGGGGCATCGGTTTTTGAGGCATATCGAACGCTGTTTTTTACTTACCCTAATTATTGATATGTCGGGAATTGATGGTCGAGAGCCATGGGCTGACTACGACCAGCTGATCGAGGAATTGGGAGCTTATGATCCCAAGCTGCTGGAAAAGCCTAAGTTATTGGTGGCCAATAAGATGGATGAGGATTCAGCGGTAGAAAATCTTAAATTTTTCGAGAAAAATCGCAATGTTGCCATCCAGCCGGTCTCCTGTTTGACCGAGGAGGGATTGGCCGAGCTAAAAGAACTTCTATGGGAAAAGGTAACTGAGGCTAAAGCTAAGGAAAAAGAAGCCGAGAGTTCAAAGAGCGGAAATAGCTAACGACGACTCTCAGCAACTAAGCCTTAACCAATCCCTCAATGGCCAGTCTCAAGCCACTTATTATGCGTGCCAATCGGCTCCTTGGAGCCAGTCTGGTAGAGAAAGGTCTTGTCTCGATCGATGATCTTGACGAGGCCAATGACAGGCTTGCTGAGCTCTTTTCGAATGATTCAGATACATTGCAGGTTAGCCTATTATCAATTCTGGTGTCTGAAAAGCAGTCGATTAGCGAGGATGACCTGCTCGAGTTGCTCGTCGAAGATCACGGGCTAGGCTTAGTAGATGTGAGAAATGTAGAGTATCCGGATTCTTTAAAGAAGACCCTCGAAACGAAAGTATGCTGGGCGACATTGACTGTACCGTTTGATCATCTTGAGGATACCACTTATCTAGCGAGCGCTTACTATTTGAGTCCAGCGGCTCGAACCTACTGGGAGGAAAAATTGGATGGGCACGTCGTTTGGTTTGCATCAACGGTGGAGTCATTGACGGATTTTCTGGAAAATATTGAGTCATCTGCGGCCGTAGCAGCTACGAATTGAGAATCATGGCACTGGGAAGACTTCAGGGAGCGATTGTCGATAATCTAGCGGAGCGTTCGTATTTGAATACCGGGCAGCTAGAGGCGCTCAAGGCAACCGATTCGGATCTTAATGGCAACGAATTTGATGAGTTGCTCCTCGGGGAGTACCGCGTATCGCTGCATCAGCTAAACGTAGCCAAAGCCAAGGCCTATGGGGTAGCTCCGTTCAATGTTAAGCGGCTGGACGTCAATCGAGGGACCTGGGAAATTCTTGATCAGGAGTTTTGCAATGAGAACGGTGTGGTCCCCGTAAGTTGCGTGGGAAAGTATATCGTTGTCGCTTTTTCGAATCCTTTCGAACTCACAATTTCTAGCAAGATTGCAGAGATTAGTGGAAAGCAGGTGATCACGCTTCTGAGTCCTGAAAGGGATATAAAGGAAGTGCTCAATCAGGACGCCAATCCTGCCAAAGAGTCTCAGTTTGATGATGTTGTTGAAGCGGTTGGGATTGAATTCGGCCCCGTGGAAGACCTCGATGATGACAGCCTTGATGACGAGGAGTCGGCTCCGATCATTCAGCTAGCCAATCGTATTGTCGAGGATGCTTATGGACTGGGAGCGAGTGACATACACATTGAGCCCCAGGAAAAGGAGCTTGTCGTTCGCTATCGCATTGACGGTGTTTGCCAGGAGAAATTGAGGTTGCCCAGTAAGGTGGCTGGCTCGCTGATTGCGCGTCTTAAGATAATGGCGAACTTGGACATTGCGGAAAGACGATTGCCCCAGGATGGCCGCATCATTTTTAAGCAGTTCACTCGAAAAAACATAGACATTGATTTACGTGTCGCCACCGCTCCCTTAAACCACGGTGAAGGGATTGTGATGCGTATTCTCGATAAGCAGAAATCGACAATGCCACTGCCTGCACTCGGATTCGCGGAAGAGAATCTTCTCAAATACCGTGAAATCATCCAGCAACCCTATGGCATGATTCTCCATTGCGGACCGACGGGTTCGGGTAAGTCGATGACGCTTTATTCGGCCCTAAATGAGATTAACAGCCCTGGTATCGTAATTAGAACGGCGGAAGATCCGATCGAGTATACGTTGAACGGGATTAATCAAATGCAGATGAATCGCCAGATCGGGCTGACGTTTGCTAGCTCATTACGGGCGTTCCTGCGTCAGGATCCTGATATCATCTTAGTCGGGGAAATTCGAGATACAGAAACCGCAAATATCGCGGTCGAAGCCGCGCTAACGGGTCACTTGCTTATCAGTACATTGCATACAAATGACGCGCCCGGTACGATTGCACGTTTAACGGACATGAACATTGAACCCTTCATGATTTCGTCTTCGCTACTCTGCGTCTGCGCGCAGCGTTTGATGCGCCGCGTGTGCAAGACCTGTCGTATTCAATATGAGCCAAAAGGCCGCGAGAAGGAGGTTCTAGAGGCAGGTATCAATTGGAGTGGTACCATATTCAAGCACAATCCCAAAGGTTGTCCCCGGTGTAGCAATACGGGATTTAAAGGCAGAATCGGTATCCACGAATTGATGGCTACAAACGACGAGCTGATCGAAGCGATCAACAAAGGGAAAGAGACATCCGAAATTAAGAAAATCGCAATGCGAGGAGGAATGAAAACACTCCATCAGGACAGTTTGCTTAAGGTCAAAGACGGTATTACCACATTGCCAGAGGCCTTGGCGACGGTGCCGGTAGACATGACTTGATTTGCAGAATTACCTGCAAATTGGGGTCAATGCTCTTTTGCGTTGGCTGCGGCCAGAAGCAAATCGGAAGAAATCCGGTATTTGTAGTTTGGGTTCACGTACTGGAAACTGATTTCCAACTCGGGTGTCACTAGGAATACTGAGGGAACGGGCAATTTTCCGCGCTTCTTGTTTTCATAACTAACGCCGAACGCGTCCATCGCCTTGTGCTCACTGTCAGATAACAGTTGGTAGCCCAGATTGTGTTTAACGTCGGTAATATCGAGCGATTCCGGTTTGTCTGGGCTGATAGCGACAATTTGATATCCTCTTTTTATGAGATCGTCTTCAATGGAGGCTAGTTCGGACAGTTGCGTATTACAGTAGGGGCACCAACTTCCGCGGTAAAATATGACAACTGATGATCGACCCCGAAGGATTTCCATCAAGTCTACAGGTCCGCCTTGTTGGTTTGCGACTTCGACTGACGGCACCTTAGCCCCGATCAAAAGTGGTCTCACTTCTTCCGCGGTGTTCGCGGTAAGTAAATTCGTATTGGCGATAATTAATGCGAGTATGGCAAGAACGCGAATGGGTTTCATAGAGTTTAAAAACGAGCGGTTAGGACAGGTTCTGGGAGGGCTAACGAATCCGGGAGGCACTTGAATGCTGACTCATTGACTCTTCGAAATGAGGTCCATCATTTTGTAGACAAGTTTAGCCGTGATGAAATCGGAGGCATGTTGAGAAGGAACGGGGGCAAGCTCGACGACATCGGCTCCGATTACCTTCCTCCCTTTCATCACATTCTCCAGTCCTTCGATGGCCTGATACCAGTTGAGCCCTCCGGGCTCGGGTGTTCCTGTACTCGGGAGAAGAGAGGGATCCAAACCGTCCACATCGAATGTGATGTACAGATTTTTGGGGAAATTTGTGGGTAGTATTGTGAGGGGAAAACCACTTTTAGCGATCTCGTCCGCATCAAGATGAAGGATGCGGTTAGTTTCTCTGAATTCAGCTTCGCTGGCTGACAGAGACCGAATCCCGATTTGGAAGATAGGGATCTTGAGATCGTGAATGCGTCTCATTACGCAAGCGTGACTGTAATTATTACCTTGGTACGAGTTGCGAAGGTCGGCATGGGCATCGAACTGAACTACCCCAAAATCAATGCCGCGGCTCTTGATCTCGAGAATCGGTCCGAGTGTAACTGCGTGCTCGCCACCTAGAAGGATTGGAATTTTGCCATGGCCCAAGGCAATTCCTATCGGCTCGCGAACACGTTCGAGAGTTGCTTCCGGATCCGTATCACAGTTGACGAATGGGGCGGTATAGATTCCTGATGCTCCTGGAACCCCTCCGTCTAGGTAGGCTTCAAGTTGGGTAGATGCGTGTAGGATCGCTGCGGGGCCGTGGGCGGTTCCGCCTCCATAGGATACACTCGTTTCCCAAGGTGCTGGAATAATGTGAAAGGCAGCGGTTTCGGGCGAGCTGGGAGGGATGTCGTCCGAGTGAAAGGCAGGAGGATTGCTGAATGGGGATGCTTCTGGGTTCATTTGGCTTTACGATAGTCGATTCTTGTAATCTTCGTATCCGAATTCCCGAACAATATTGAGTTCTCCAATTCGAGGGTCCCAGGTAGCAATGGAAGGATGCTTGATGCCATTGAAGGTCGTTGTTTTCACCATTGTATAGTGGGCCATATCGAGGAATTGAATCTGGTTTCCGGGTTGGAGCGGTTGATCAAAAGAGTAGTCACCGACTATGTCTCCAGCGAGGCAGGAGAGTCCTCCCAATCGATAAGTATGGGCTCTTTCGTCCGGTAGACTAGTCCCGAAAATCTCGGGACGGTAGGGCATCTCGAGGACGTCGGGCATGTGGCAGGTAGCCGATATGTCTAAAATTGCTATGTCTGGTTTGCCAGGAATGATGTCAAGGACCGTTGCCAGTAGGATGCCGGTGTTTATGGCGATCGCCTCTCCGGGCTCTAGGTAAACTGTCAAATTCGGGTACCTGCCTTTAAATGACCTAAGTATTTCGATCAGGAGGTTCCGATCATAAAGCGGGCTCGTGATATGGTGTCCTCCTCCAAAATTAACCCACTTCATTTCAGGAAGCCATGGAGCGAATCGTGCCTCAAATGCCTCAAGCACTCTCGCGAATGTATCCGAATTTTGCTCGCACAAAGCATGGAAGTGTAGCCCTTCAATTCCGTCAAGACTACGATCCGGAAACGCTTCTACGGATATCCCAAGTCGAGTTCCCTCGGCGCAAGGGTCATAGAGAGGGACTTCGACTTCCGAATATCCAGGATTTACCCGCAGGCCGTATGAGATGCTGCGATTTGTATTGAGAATTGCCGTTCGATGGCGCTCCAATTGACGAAAGGAATTGAAGGTAATATGGTGTGCAATTGGCAGGATTTCCGCCATGTCCTGTTCGGTAAAAGCGGGAGCGTACACATGAACCTCCTTGCCGAAGTAATCGGATCCCAATTGGGCTTCGTGCGGGCCGCTGGCGCAAATACCGGCGAGGTAATCTGAAAGAAGGGGAAATACGCTATGCATAGCGAAGCCTTTGAGTGCGCATAGAATCTTGCAGCCTGCATCTTTCTGCACTGATTCAAGGATACTCAGATTGCTCTCGAGCCGTTGAAGATCCACTACGAAGCAAGGCGAGGGAATTCCTGCCGGAAGACTGGGATCGTAGTGGACAATATGATCCATGCTAGTCTACTAGCACTGCGGGCTTCTCTGTGAGAAAGACTTCTTTCCAAGGAAGTCCATGCAAGTTCAATTGTTCCATGAAAGGGTCGGGGTCGAATTGCTCAACATTGAATACGCCTTCACCTTTCCATTTGCCGGTTAGCACCATCATGGCCCCAATCATCGCAGGAACCCCCGTGGTATAGGACACTGCCTGTGACTTTACCTCGGCAAAGCATTGTTCGTGATCGCAGATATTGTAGATATAGTAGTGTTTCCTTTCACCCTCTTTCAACCCATCAACAATGCAGCCGATACAGGTGCGACCCTTCGTAGTTTCTCCGAGAGAACCAGGGTCGGGCAAGACCGCTTTAAGGAACTGCAGAGGAACGATTTCCTGGCCTTGGTAGAGTATGGGGTCGATTCGCGTCATTCCAATATTTTCCAATACTCGCAGGTGGGTGAGGTATTGCTCTGAAAATGTCATCCAAAATCGCATACGCTGAATTTCGGGGATGTGCTTGGCCAGAGATTCCATTTCCTCATGGTACATCAAGTACATTTCCTTCGGGCCTATGCCTTCTGGGAAGTCAAACGAGCGATGCACTGACAGAGGTTCCGTTTCTTTCCATTCCCCTTTTTCGAAAAATCGCCCATTGGCTGTGACTTCTCGTATGTTGATCTCAGGGTTGAAGTTGGTTGCAAAATGCTTGCCGTGATCTCCAGCGTTACAGTCGATGATGTCGAGCGTATCGATTTGGTCAAAGTGATGCTTTTTAGCATGAGCTGTGAAGATGTTCGTCACTCCCGGGTCGAAGCCGCATCCGAGCAGTGCCATAAGACCAGCCGCTTTGAATTTCTCTTGGTAAGCCCATTGCCAGTGGTACTCGAATTTGGCCTCGTCTCTTGGTTCGTAGTTGGCCGTATCCATATAGTGGACGCCCGCTTCAAGGCATGCATCCATAATTGCTAGGTCTTGATAGGGAAGGGCTACATTTATGACTAGGTCGGGTTTGAGCTCCTTGAGTAGGGCCGCCGTTTCAGAGACGTTGTCAGCGTCAATTTGAGCTGTGGAAATGTTTCTATCTAGCTCGCTGGCAATAGAATCGCATTTAGACAGTGTTCTGCTTGCGAGACAAATCTCAGAAAAGACTTCGGGCAGCATGCTGCATTTATGGGCCACGACTCGACCGACACCTCCGGCCCCGATGATTACAACTTTGCTCATAATGATCGTTTAATCTTTCAGAGTGGATCGAATTGCAATGGCAATTGTACAGATTTTAGAGTGAGCGGTGTCTTGCTCGAAATGGGGGGCTTCATAGGGGCTAGATACTAAGGTCTTCCCGTTATGTGAGCTTTTTTCCTAGAGGAACGAGCTGCATTCTCTATTTTAATCGATTGCCTAAAACTGTTAGAATGTAGGGAGAGGATTAAAACTATGGATATTCCAGCGATACAGAACCTAGTCAATGCGACTCTCAACCCGATGGGCAATATGAGCAACGACGCATCGAGTATTACTGCCCAATCAACGGAGCCGACCGCGGGTGGGGGAGAAACGGCTTCGGATGATTCTAGCTTCGGGTCAAATCGAGAGCCTGGATCTCAAGAAAACGTGGGATCTCATTTCAATCAGAAGGCCTAAGTTTGAGCTTAGCGGACTGACTGTTCTATTGGCGTAATAATTATTTTCGTTTTTCGTAAGCGATTGATTAAGCAAAAGGCCTCGCTGCTCGTACGAGCAGCGAGGCCTTTGAGTATCTAATTCGCTTGGAGCTTACTAGAGATCGGTGGGCGCAAAGACTTCTACCAAAGCGACTCCGCTTTCACCTACTCCTCCCGTCAGAATTACGCTATAAACGCGATTTGGCTCTAGGTCGACTACCATGGCTGAGTTTGGGCTTCCCGTCACGTAGCCTTGCGAATTGACAGCAGCAGCCACGAGGAGGATTTCCGCCATGTTGTTTTCCTCATCTCCCCAGTCGTCGTTTTCGTGGAGGGCCTCGAAATTCGGAAATGTCTCAAGAACCTGTATCTTGGGATTGGCAAGGGCGGTTGTTCCGGGAGGCAGTCCGATGCCTGGGCCTTGGGCCCTGATTAAAACTTTTTGCGGCTTGTCCCCAATTACAGTGAATCCGGCGATCATAGCGGAATCCTGGTCAGATCCCACAAAGCTTCTAGTTGCAATATTGAAGAGGAAACCTTCCGAGTCTGGATTTGTTTTATAGGACTCATCGTATATTTCGACTGTCCCAATACCCGTTCCGCCATCCACACCACTTACAATTAGAGTATATACTCCTTCAGTAAGCGTTGCTCGCATGGCGGCATCCAAGGAATCTACCGGAAGTGATCGGTTCCTTAGCAGGTTCATGGAATCGGAGAGCTCTGTCGACCCGCCCCATACAGTGTTTGGATTTTGTGGTATATCTACCGAGACTGAAGGAGGCGTGTCCGGATCATCGTCGAATATAGATTTGAATAGCTCGATCCTCGGATTTTCGATCGCTCCTGGCAGAGTAGAGGAGAGTTCAGGCCCTTCAGAAACAATCAAAACATCTAGCGGATCGCTCCCCAGGACCGTGAATCCAGCAATCATGACATTGGCTCCCGTTAGGATCTCAGATCGAGTCGAAATATTCACTACCTGCGAGGTTCCAACCGAGTCAACCGTGGTTGCGCCATTGATCCGGATACGTAGCGTTCCCGCGTCTGTATTCCCTTGTGAATCTTGAACCGTGTAAATGAAAATGTCTTCCAGGGTATCACCATCATTCAGGTTAGCGACATCGGGGTCGTCAGGATCGACCTGGTAGGCGAAGCTTCCGTCCTCTGCGATCACAAGGTACCCATGGTCCGTTTTGATGCGAGTCCCGACATTGGCGGTTTCGCCATCAATCTCGGTAACGGTGAGGGTTTCCCCATTGGGCTTGTTGTCATTTTCTGTGATGGATCCTTTGATGTATCCTCCTCCTTCATCGATGGCTCCTTCGTCGTCATTGATGGAAACCGATGCACCGTTGATTGTGACCCGGAGGGTCCCGCTGTCGTTGCGATTTTGGGAATCGCTTACGCGGTATGTGACGGAGTCTTCGAGGGTTTCACCGTCGAGAAGGTCGGCGACTTCAGAATTCGCATTGTCGAGTTCATAGGTGTAATCGCCATTGCTTGAGAGGGTTATATGTCCGTATGTAGTTGCAATACGAGTACCCACATTTCCTTGAACTCCATTAACTTGGTCCACCGCGAGGGTCTTGCCCGTGGGTTTGTCGTCATTCGTAGTAACGGAGCCGTTTACCGAAGTAGAGCCTTCATCGATTGAATCGGTATCGTCATTTGCGGTCACATTTTCTACAGCCGCAACTGCGGATACCGAGAGGACGGTTCCCCATTCCATCTCGTAGAAATCGTGCAGCATCCCTTGAGCTTGCAAAGATACGTCGCCGACAGCGCCGGGTGTGAAATCAATGCTGGTAGATTCTGTGATAAGATCCGATGTTGTGATCGAACTCATACTTTGAACACCCGTTAGAGTGATGTCGTCAAAAAACCAGCCGACATTGGAATCTGTTCCAGCAAATGCGAACCCGCCTACGTGGTCGTATTCAAACTGAATGTGGATCGTGCGACCTTCGTATGCGGAAAGATCGATGTTTTTTTCAGAAAACGAATTTTCGTCAGGTCCACCGCCCACTCCCTGAGGAGTAAGTCCGGGTTGGGAAAACTGATTGATCCAGGATACCCCATTGTCCAGGGACACATTTACCTTTGCAATCTGGGTGTCGGTAGCAGCGCGGACCATGCTTTGGAACGAAAGACTGCTGCTGTCACCGATTAGATAGGCGTCGGGAAAAGTTATCGTCTGAGTGGTTCCGATTTCTCCCGTTGAAAGATGGAAGGCTGAGCTGCCCGTACTCGCAAAGCTCCCGTCGATGACGTTGTAGCCTCCAAAGACACTCACAATCAGATCGCCAATTCCAGATTCAGCTCCTTCGACGAAGTCGCCACTGGCGGTGGTGAAGGATCTATAGCGGATTCCGGTGACATTGGTGTTACCTAGCTCGTCGGCGAAGTCCGGAAGGTCGACACTGTATTCCGTTGCGGTGCCTACTTCGGGCGCGGCGGGACCGGTGAGGGTTGTGACCGTGTTCTCTCCGCTCGTCGGAGTTTCAGGATCAAAGACGGTAACGTTATAGGTGTAGCTCGACTGGGGAGCATCTTGAATCCCATCTATCGTTACAGAGTAGATGACGTCGCTGTCGGGCTTTGCGTGCGTGTGGCTGTCGTTCGCATTCAATCCATCGTAGACCCAGACAAGTGTGTTGCTTCCTAATCCTGGAGCATCATAGGGTTCAAGCGCTACCGCGATGGGAGAACCGTCGTGGGTCATGGAAACCGTAGCAGCAGAGAAGTTCGCTCCGTCTATCGCGAACGACCACCGTGGATGAACGATGTGGTAGGGAACGTAGCCTTCTTGAGGAAACGCGACGTAGGGAAAGTCAATATCGGGAAAGGTGCCAAAGTTGTTGGGCGAAAATACGTGGATTGCATTAGCTCTGCGAACGGTTGTAGGGTTCCCAGGGATGTTCGCTTGGGCTTCGGCAGGAATCTCTCCTCCAGGAACATCACCAGTCCCCATTTCTAGCATGGGAGGGTAGAGAAGCCAACGCCTGTGACCGACTGCAAAATTCCCGTTGCCTTTGTCTTGCATGTAGCCGTCGATCGAGCTGGGACCGTAGGAACCGATCGCTAGGTTGGAATCCGCTGCTCCTTGGATGCCATCGGCCGAAAGATAGTTGTCAAATCCCGCGGAAACTGGAAAGTGACTGATGCTGTCATTTCCGCTCATGATCAAGGCGGTCATTTGAGCCGCCTGATTCAAATCGTCTACCAAGATGATGTCGGCGGGAATTCCTGCCATAGCCCGGTAGAAATTGATTCGGAGTAGGACGGCTTCCTTAAAAAGCTCGGAAGTGTCTCCCGCTAAAAGGGGCAATTTCCTCGAAGGTTCGGGTGCCTGTCCCGGGAAAGGGAGTAAAGCTTCCCGTTCAGTCAATCGTGGCGTAGTTGGAGGCCCAGTAGAGGGCGTTGAAAAACGTACGCACCTCTTCGCGATTCGAGTTGTCGACGGTGAAGACGCCGAGGTTTAGGATATGGTCATCTTGAACGCTGACTCCAGAGGTTGAAGTCTCTTGGCGGGCTTGAATCGCTTGGTACTCCTCAGGGAGCAGAACGGGCTGAGCGAGGGCACTGCCAAATAGGCAGGTTAGGGCCAGCAACAGGATGGGAGTACGCAGATTATTACGTTTCATAGATTTAGTTAGCTGATGATTAATTGAAATCGATATCGACTCAGTGATTCTACTTATAGAAGCAATTCTCTCGAAAATGCAGTTCGAAAACCACGTCTAGCTTCAATCGTCGGTTTGATTTACGAATTAATGAATAAGTGCGCTAAATCCGCCTATTCGACCGCCCAATTCCTGTTCGCGCCTAAAAAACGGGGCGTTTCGGAGGCTCCTTAAAGTCTAGCAGGGTTGAATGGCGAATCCGGCACTTTTCCTGATACATTAGCCCTCAGGATCTTCCGTAAGTCGGAAATGATCCCTGCAAATTCTGGTTTGCTGGCCAAATTGTCGAATTCACCGGGGTCGTTGCTGTGATCGTAAAGTTCGATTCCTTGCTCGCCCTCGTTCCACTCGGTGTAGCGCCACCGGTCTGTGCGGATGCTCGCCCCCATCACCGGAATGCCATCTCCAGGGCGCAACACTTGAGTGTACGCTGTCCCCTTCCACGACTTCGATGGCCGATCCAGTAGGGGGACGATACTCTTCCCTTCTACAGTCTCAGGTGGGGTGAGCCCACAGAGCGAGGCGACGGTTGGGTATAAATCCACGAACTCGACGATTTGCTGACTCGCCTGGCCATTGCCTTTGCGACCCGGAGCGAAGATCATCATCGGAGCGGAAGCGGACTCCTCAAAAAGGCAGCGTTTCTGCCAAACGCCCTGATGCTCACCGAGATGGTAGCCGTGATCGCTCCAAAAAACGATGACGGTACCGTCTAGGAGCTCTAGATCTTCGAGCGCATCGAGCAGCCGTCCGACTTGTGCGTCCACAAAGCTCACATTGGCATAGTAGGCCTGTTTCGCTTTCAAAACCTCCTCAACCGGTAGGCCGTAATTCGGTACTGGATTGTTGTGTGCAAATGCGGACTTGGGAATGTCGTCCCGATCGTTTTCCGGGGCGTATGGCATTTTGATTTTGTCCATGGGATAGAGGTCCCAGTACTTTTTGGGTGCCACATAAGGCGTGTGAGGACGGAAAAACCCGACCCCTAAGAAAAAGGGACGGTCCTTGTTTTCTCGAAGGAGCTCAATCGCCTCCGTGGCGATCATGCCATCGGTCTGTTCTTCGTCGGTGCCATCCGCCGCTAGCCAGCTGAGCGCGCCACTGATGGGGCGGTGAGGCTCAAGGTTAATTATGAGATGCTCTTCTTCTGTGTCGCGGCCTTTTGGATTGATTACTTGGTCCCATGATTCCGGGTCGTCGAGCCCATTGGTTCCGATTTGAACGGGAACTCCGTAGTGATAGAGCTTTCCGACTCTCATCGATTTGTATCCATTATTGCGAAACAATTGAGGGAGCGTGACTACATCCGGTACTTCGTCGCGAAAATGTCTTCCTAAGTCGTAAACTTTTAGAGTGTCCGGCCTTAGGCCGGTTAAGAGTGACGCACGAGTGGGGTTGCAAAGGGGTATTTGGCAGTAGGCATTGTCGAACCGAACACCCATATCCGATAGTCGGTCGAGATTGGGGGTAACGGCGATCGGATCTCCGTAGCAAGCGATGGACTGCGTTAAATCGTCGGACGCGATGAAGAGAACGTTGAGCGGCTTATCCGATTGTGTCAGTCCCCATGAGGTAAGAGCGGCTAGGCACAAGAGAAGTAGAGAGTGTTTCGTTTGATTCATAATACGCTTTCGAGATGCTACGATCCCAAGCTTGTTCTATTGTGAATTGAGGTCAATGGCTGCTTTTTTGAATGCTTAACGGGGCTTGGGCTGTGAAACGAGTGCGCAACGGATCATCTGAAACCTGTTTTATTTGTTTGCGCGTGATGAATCGGTTCATTGGGATTTTGAAACGTGGATCCTTAACCGGTTTTGCGAAGATCGACTTTGACCAATTGGTTACCCTCGCTCGTTTCCCGAGTTATTTCATTCATGGCTAAAATCACTACCCACATCGTTGTAGCTCTATTGATTGGTTTGTCGATTTTCAGTTATGCCAAAATGGGCTCTAGGGATACTGAGAGTTATCCGAATCGTCCGATCCGAGTGATCGTTCCCTACAATCCGGGTGGCGGAACGGATACTTATGCGCGGATATTGCAGAAAGCGATCAAGGACAATGACCTTATGCCTCAGCAATTAGTGATCGTGAATAAACCTGGAGGGGGTGCGACGATTGGCAGTACCTATGTTATCGATTCGCGAAATGATGGATACACGATCCTTTGTAATCACGAGGCATTGATGACATCCAAGGTTATCGGTCAATCACCCTACGGACCGGAGGCATTTGAGGTGGTTGCCGCTACCGGAGAATCAGGTTTAGCCGTTTTGGTGTCGGAGAATTCGCCATTCAAGATAATGACGGAGTTTATGGAAGCCGCTAAGGCAAAGCCTGAGACTTTGAAATTAGGAGTCAATTTGGGTACGCCCACCCATTTTTGTGGTATTCAGTTAGAGGAAACGCTTCCTGGAGCTCGTTTTCGCCTCGTTTCTACGGGAGGCGGAGCTAATCGATTGGCCGCTCTCATGGGTGGGCATCTAGATGCGGCCCTCTTTTCGGTTGGTGAACTGATCCGGTTTAGGGAAAACGGATTGCGCCCTCTAGCCTATTTGGGAGAGGAGCGGGTCGGAAGCATTCCGGATATTCCTACCGCGAAAGAGCTCGGTTATCCAGTATTCAGCGGTAACCTACAATACTGGTGGTTTCCCAAGGGAACAGATCCAGAAATAGTCAGCTACATGGCCGGTGTCCTCAAGAGCGCGATGGAGACGGAGTATGTGAAGAAGCGTTCTGCGGAACTGGAGATTTTGCCAAGAACGATAGCCGGAGCAGAGCTAGCGGAGCGAATTACCCAAAAAATGAGCCTGTTCAGCCGAATGAAGGTGCCTAGTCGAGTGGAATTGCCTGATGTGACCTTTTGGTCAGTTGCTGCGGCGTTAGCGTTGGGACTAGTTGTATTGTCGAAAGCCGTTTTCAATCCGAAAAAAACTGATGGTGAAACGAGTGAAAGGAAACTTAGGTTTGATTTGGCTTTTGGAGTGATTGGATTGTGTGTTCTCTACGTTTTTCTAATGGGAATGGGATTGCTCCCCTTCGTTTGGGCGACAATTTTGTTTATTCTAGTGAGCGGCTTGTATCTAACAAACTTCGACAGGAATAAGGTATACTACGTGTTCGAGGTTGCTCTAGGCATGTCCTTTGGACTCCACTTCATATTCACGCAGTTGTTTGCGATTCAATTGCCCTAGTTGCATTCAATGGAAGCTATAAACACCGCATCCGTTTACATCTTTAGCCTGCAAGGACTATCCTTGGTCATTCTGGGTACGGTTTTAGGAATTACGATGGGGGCGATTCCTGGATTGACGGGAGCCATGTTGATCGCCCTTACCTTGCCGCTCACGTTTAATATGGATCCAGTGAATGCATTCATCCTGCTAATCAGCATGTATGTGGGCGCTGTCAGTGGAGGATTGATTACGGCGACATTGTTGCGTATGCCTGGAACCCCTGCCTCTATCATGACGACTATGGACGGGTATCCGATGGCCCGTGACGGTAAGCCTGGAAGGGCGTTGGGCTTGGGTATTACCGCTTCTTTTGTCGGAGGGTGCATATCCTGGCTTTTTCTAATAATGCTCTCCGCTCCTATCGCTCGGTACTCCACGAAATTGGGGCCTTTCGACTTTTTCTCCCTGGTTTTGCTGGCGCTAGTTTTGATCGCCTCCATCGGAGGTAAGTCCATGAGTCGTTCCTTCTTTTCAGCCTCGCTTGGCGTTTTAGCCGCATTGCCGGGGATTGATAAGGCTACAGGAAACTTGAGGTTAACCTTTGGATTCGAGGAACTCAATGGGGGACTTAAGCTTCTCCCAGTCCTGATTGGCATGTTTGCCATCAGTCAGATTATTTCTGACATTAGTCGTATTGGTGATAAAATTACAATTATCCCAGTGAAACGTAAACGGGACATGCTCTTTAAATGGGAGGATTGGAAGAAAAATGCGATCAACCTCGTACGGTCATCGGTCATCGGTACGGGGATTGGAATATTGCCAGGGATAGGGGCCAACATTGGCTCAGTCACCGCTTACAGTACCGCTCGTTCGTTGGCTACTCCGGAGGAGAAGAAGAAATTCGGAAAGGGATCGGAAACAGGTATCGTTGCGGCAGAAGCTGCCAACAATGCAACCATTGGCGGTTCGCTGATTCCACTGATTTCCCTCGGGATTCCGGGCAGTGTTATCGATGCCATTCTGCTGGGGGGATTGCTCATTCACGGGTTGCAGCCGGGGCCGCTTCTGTTTCAGCAAAATCCTGAAATGGGTTATACCATTATGGGATCCATGTTTGTCGCAAACGTGTTCATGTTTTTCTTTATGATTCTTTCGGTTCGTTACTTAGCCCGACTGGCCTCCATTCCTAGAGGTCTTCTTATGCCAGTTATTCTGGTGTTTTGCATTGTGGGTTCCTTTGCGCTCTCAACACGCATGTTCGATGTTTGGACGATGCTCTTTTTCGGTATGCTGGGTTTTGCGTTTGAACGGTTTAAGATTCCACTAGCTCCGTTTGTCATTGGGTTTATTCTGGCCCCCATTGCAGAAGAAAATCTGCTCATGGGACTGATGGCATCCAATGGAAGCTACCTGCCGATTGTTCAAGAGCCCGTTTCTTTACTTTTTGTGATTATATCAATGGCTCTGCTTTCGATTCCGCTCTACAAAAGATTCAAAGAGGTTATAGACTAGATCAATGAATATTTGAAGCGTTACTATGATGTTAATAACAAGATTTTTTTATCTCGGATGTCTCCTTGGGAATCTGGCCATTGCGGCTGGCAAGCCCAATATTTTGTTTATCTACACGGATGACCAATCCACCCGGACGGTCAGTGCGTACGAGGATGCGTATCATTGGGTGGATACGCCGAACATCGATCGTCTTGCGGATGAAGGGATTCGTTTCACTCGGGCAAATATTGGCTCTTGGTGCATGGCCTCACGGGCGTCCATTCTCACTGGATTTCAGCAACATAAGGTGGAGTCCCTTAGGATGACCGGTCCGAATCCGATGAATGTTTACGATCCTGAAAAATGCCAGTTTTGGACGGAGTCTTTTCGTAAACAAGGATACTACACCGCCCAAATTGGAAAATGGCATACGGGAGTAGATTCTGGATACGGACGTGATTGGGATCATCAGATTGTCTGGAATCGGCCCAAGTATCCGGAAAACTCGCCTAACTACTATTTCGATCAACTCATTGAATTTGATGGAAAAGAAGCGGTATTGGTCAAGGAGTATACAACGGACAAATACACAGATTGGGCGGTTGAGTTCATCAAGGAAGGAGGTCCTCAATCCGGGAAACCCTGGTATTTATGGCTTTGCTATGGAGGGGTGCATGCTCCATTCACTCCCGCAGACCGACACTTGGAAGCTTACAATGATGTGACGACGCCAAAGATTCCCGATGTCTATCCCCCAAGGCCAGGAAAACCGGAATACATGAATCAAATGGAGTTCTGGAAGCCGGGTCCGAATGGTGAGCCCGTGGAAAAGGGGCGAGAGGGTCCCGTTCCGGTTGGGATGCAGGATCTACCTGGCCGACCTTTGAAAGATTGGGTTCGTCAGTACCAGCAAGGGGTACTCGCTATTGACGAGGGCGTGGGTCGACTGCTTGAGGCACTGCAGGAAAGTGGCCAGGATGAAAATACCATCATTATCTTTACTTCCGACCAAGGATTCGCCTGGGGTCAGCATGGATCCAAATCGAAGGTTGCCCCGTATCGAGCCAATATTGCGGCTCCTCTGATCTTTCGCTTACCGGAAGAGGTCGCTTCGAAAAGCCGTAGCAAAGGTACCGTTGTGACCGAACCGGTTACTGCAGTGGACATACCCGTTACTTTGTTCTCACTCACCGGCCTAAGATCGCCCTGGAAGATGCACGGCTATGACTTGTCACCTTTGCTAAAAGATCCGGAAGCCCCTTGGGGCAAACCATCAATGCTTGTCCACACAGCGAAGCAATATGGATCCGACACAGATACCATTCCTCCAAAAGGGGATCCTAAGCTGTACCACGGACCGGGTGTGCCTTGGTATGTTCTCCTTAGTCAAGGGAGGTATAAGTACATTCGAACTTTGATCGAAGGGGAAACCGAAGAGCTTTATGATGTGGTGAGTGATTCACAGGAAGTGATCAATTTGGCGGAAAATCCGGCATACTCTAAAATTCTGCGTCAGTACCGAAAATGGGCGATCGATGAACTCAAGCGAACCGATGCCGGTTTCGTCAATAAGTTGCCAACAGTCGCGAATCATTGAATACGAGATAGCGTAGAAATGGAATAGTGAACGGAATTCTCCTTGGCAGGTTTCCTTCTTCAATTTGAGCTCGTCTATTGCATTGTTGGGAGGAGCTGTTCTAATGGTGATCTGATTCCCTCTCCAGCGAATCCCGGAAAAGTTAACCCAAATCATCTTATGAAAATACTCCTTTGCTCCAAATCCTCTTTATTGTGCCTATCACTTCTGATTTTGGCCGCTTGCAGCACGTCTACAAAAACCGATGTCGTTGAATTGTTCGATGGTCAAAGCCTGGACGGCTGGCAAAACTTTGGAGGCGGTAAGTTCTATGTCGAGGATGGCGCCATCGTGGGCGAAGCCGCGCCTGACTTGCCTAATAGCTTTCTGGCAACCGAAGATATGTATGGCGATTTCGAGCTGGAAGTGGAGTTCAAGATCGATCCGCTTCTGAACTCAGGGATACAGATTCGCAGTCATGTATACGAAGAAGAGACCACAACGATTCGTTGGGGTGGCACCTTCCATGAGGATGGGACGAAGAACGTAAGAGAGAGAGTTTGGGAAAAAGGCCGATTTTGGGGTTACCAAATTGAGATCGACCCCACGGAAAGAGGCTGGAGCGGCACTCTGTATGAGGAGGGGGCTCGCGGTTTTCTGCACACTCCAGGAGAAGACGAAGCTGCGAAGAAGGCCTTCAAGTCGGGGGAATGGAATCACTTTCGCATCATAGCCTATGGGGACCACTTTCAAACCTGGCTAAACGGTGTACCGGTGGCGGACGTGCATGACGATGACCAAGCTTCTGGCTATATCGCCCTTCAGCTACATGGGATTGGGAAAAACAAAGAAAAGATCGGCCAGAAGGTTCGCTGGCGCAATATTCGGCTGAAGCATCTGTAATGCTCGCAGGAAAAATATTTTGGATAGGGCTAGCGTCGCTTTTGGTCGCCAATCCCTCTGCCCAAAGCGAAAAGGCGAATATCCTGCTCATCGTTTCAGACGATCAGGGCTACAATGACCTAGGTCTGCTCAACAGCGAGATTATCACGCCCAACCTGGATCGTATTGCCCGAGAGGGGACTCGCTTGACTAGTTTCTATGTCGCATGGCCCGCTTGCACCCCATCTCGAGGGGCGTTTTTGACCGGACGCTATCCGCAGCGAAACGGGATCTATGACATGATTCGGAATGAGGCGCCAGATTATGGGCACAAGTACGATGAAGATGAGTACGCAGTGACTTGGGAGCGAATTGGCGGAATGGATGTCAGGGAAATACTAATACCTCAAGTATTGAAACCCCAAGGATACGTTTCAGGTATATTTGGGAAATGGGATCTCGGTATCAGCAAGCGCTTTTTGCCATTGGCGAGAGGATTTGACTCATTCTATGGGCTCGTGAATACGGGGATCGACTACTATACGCACGAGCGATACGGGGTGCATAGCATGTTTCGAGACAATGAGAGGACCGAAGAAGATCGCGGGACCTATGCGACCTATTTGTTCGAGCGAGAAGCGCTGCGGTTCCTAGAAGAAAGAAAGAACGACGAACCTTTCTTCCTCTATGTGCCCTTTAACGCCCCACACAACTCATCCTCCCTTGATCCTAAAATCCGAGGAACTATCCAAGCGCCTAACGAATTCAAACAGATGTACCCGCCTGTAGAGACTCTCTTCAAGGAAGGTACGAAGTACGGAGAGAAGGCGATGGTTCCAACGTCAGAAGCGCGTCAGCGGGATTTCCGCGCTGCCGTGACCTGTATGGATGCATCCATAGGAAAACTGCTCGATTCCTTGGATCGAAAAGGGTTAACGGACAATACGATTGTCTTGTTTTTCTCTGATAATGGTGGGGGAGGCGGTTCGAGTAACTATCCGCTTAGAGGGGGCAAAGCTAGGACTTGGGAGGGCGGGATCAGAGTACTCGCTTTGGCCCGGTGGCCCAACGGCGGGATCCCTGCGGGTACTGTTAACGATGCATTTCTGACGAGTCTGGAGCTGTTTCCAAGTTTAGCAGCGGCAACCGGATCGAAGCTCCCCGAAGGCGTTAAGATCGACGGATACAATTGGTGGGCCACGTTAAGAGGTGAAACGGAAAGCCCGAGAAACGAAATGTTCTGGAAGCGGAAAGGCAGAAAGGCCGCTCGAATCGGAAATTGGAAATGGGTGGATATGGAAGAAGAAGGAGGAGGACTCTTCGATTTATCCAACGACATCGGAGAGAGAAATGATCTCTCGACGCAACACCCGGAAGTTCTGAAGCGACTTAAGCAGAGGTTCGACGATTGGTATCAGGAAACCATGTTCGACGCCGAGCCGAGAGGACCGTTCAAGGACTTCTAATTGGTCAGGGTAGCGGTCGTAACTTGATATTGCGGAAATAGTGCATTCCGCCTTTGCCGTGATGTTGGATGGCAACTCGACCTTCCGTGAAGGCACTATCTCTGATGTCTGTCGTCAGATGGTTATTTACCCAAATTTGGATACGGTCCCCCTGGCACTTGATACGATAGTGATTCCATTCACCGCCCCTGTAGCAATCACCGGCGATTTTATAGAAATCTTCAAACGCTTCTTTGCTGGGTGGATATATCCAACCCCTCTTGATCCCGTAGAGGGAACCCGAGAGGCGGTCAAAGATTTCACACTGGTATCCGATTGGGGTCGCATCGCAGCGAAATGCGATTCCCGTATTGTAATTCTCCAGAGGCGCTTTGATTTCAGCGACTAGTTCGAAGTCTTTGAACACGTCCTTATGCACGAGCCACAAGTTAGACTTGATCGCGAGCATTTGGATCATTCCATCTTTTACGGAAACCTGTTGATCATCGAAGTTTGGGGTCCATCCGTTAAGAGTAGTTCCGTCGAACAATTCTATCCAGTCCTCGGCCTTGTCCTTTCCCGACAAAGACAAAACGAACAGCGGTATGAGAAAGATGACGATATGCTTCATGCTTCTTCCCGTGTCTGGTTGCTGGGAAATGGTAGAGGATTCTCCGAAGTCGGGGCTAAATCTGTGAAAAATTGGTTGGAACAAGAATATTGTCTGAGATTACGGATACGCTACCCTTATATTTTTCAACGGTTTTTAGCTTGTTCCAAGCCGCGTTGGATCCAAATTTCCCCCAGTTTTTGTCCCGTTCCGCCATGTCTTCAAACCCTAGCATGTAGATGAGATTAGGCATGAGAGGACCTGCCAGCGTTTTTCCGAAAAATACGGGGTGCAGACCGACCTCGCGAAAGATTTCGATTTCGCCCCCTTCATTGAACATCTCTACCTTGAGGTTGCCCTTGAGCCGGTTGTGGCTCTCGTAGGTGCGGATTTCGAAAATGCGTGATTTCTTTCCTCTAACCGCGGCAGGAATCTCGATTTCTGGCATATGCGTGAAAGTGCTCATGAGCGAACTTTCCATGCGATCGTAAAGGGGTGAGTCCATCTCCGTATCTGCAGCCTGGATAAATTCTGGAGTTGCCGCCAGCTTGTCCCAAGCGGTTAGAAAGGAATCGATTGTCTTGTGCGGAACAAGCACGAAAACGTTGCTGCCGTTTGCGCCGTACTTGGGGCGAAAGACTCCCACAGGCGAGCAACCGAGTTGATTCAGTCCAGGAACGACTACGTTTTTGAGGAAATTCTCCAAGGCCCCACGGCGAGAGTTGTTAAGTACTTCGAATTTGATCCACTCGAGGTAACCTGTCTTCTCAGACTTTTCGTGATGGTCGCCCATCAAAGTGGAAGTGGCGGGGATGGCTGCGGCCATGGAAGCGACGGAAACAAACTTTCTACGATTCATAAAATCAATCCGATACAAGATGCTCCCATATGTCAACGAGACCCCTCAACCGCAACCCCTCTTGCCCTCTCAATAGATATGCCATAAAAAAAGACAACCTTTTCTTTTTTTGTGGCAAGATGAAGTTTTGGGTTCATGTTTGTTTTGGAAAGGAACGAGTTCATTGTGGGACTAACACGAAAATCTAAACGCTTTCTTGAAATCTTAATGTTGTCGGGTTTCGACGCATTGACCCTTGCGGCCCATCCAAAGGCTTTGATCTATAACGCTGTCGGATGGACGAATAATAGAAACGCGACCCGACATATATCAGTTCTGCAGGAGAAAGGATATGTTTCGGTAATCAAGGACAGCGAGTCGGGCTCTTGGGTGACCCGATTGACTGAGTTGGGTAAAGACACGACTCTCGGTGAAATTGAACCTGAGAATTCCTGGAATAAGGACTGGAACGGTCAATGGATCTCTTTTTCGTTTGATTTACCTCAGTTTGCCCATCGTGAAAGAAGGCACTTGAGGGCTTGGCTCAAGAAGCGGAGATTTGGTCGCCTGCAAGGGAGTCTTTGGTTATCGCACCGAGAATATGCGTCTTGGACCGAGGAAATTGAAGCGGAAAATATCGATCCACGGGCGCTTCTATTTCAAGTGGTAACCCCCATTGGTAGACAAACGAGTCGTGAGTACGTGGCAAAGGCCTGGTCTTTCACAGAGATAAATCGGCGTTATGCGGAACACCTCCGCTTTCTCGAGAACGGGATTCCAGGACCTGGGGAAAAGAATGACTCGTGGTTTGAAATGGAGTCGAATCTTTGGGCCGCAGCGTTCGAATTGGATCCTTTTCTGCCAAACGAAATCCTGCCCAAAGACTACCTTGGCATAAAATCCTGGAAACTTAGGAAAAAAATATACTCGGATTGGGCAAAAAGCACTCTAGCTCTCCCGCAGACCTAGGAACCCTTGCAGAGCGAGCTCAACACCTCTCTGCTAATCAGCAGACTCGCAACATAAAGTCTGCCACAAAATAAGATAACCTTAACTTATTTTGTGGATTGATGAGTTTTAGGTGCGATCGGAGTTTCAGGTTGGTTGCGATGGTAGCGGGGCGTTTTTTGAAGTTGGCTTTTTGGGGGTGGGGTAGCATAGATAGCGGGATATGAAAAAAGTTACTCTCCTGTTATCCTCTTTGGTTTTCATGGGCTCGCTCGCGTTTGCGGACCATCATGGCAAGAAATGGGTGTCATTGTTTGATGGCAAATCATTGAAAGGCTGGACTGCCAGCAAGGAAAACCCCGATTCCTTCTCCGTTAAAAAAGGCACGCTAATCGTGGATGGCGGGCGCTCTCACCTGTTCTACACGGGAAATGTAAACGGTGGTAATTTCAAGAATTTCGAGCTGAAGCTCAGAGTGAAGACCATGAAGAACGCGAATGGAGGCGTTTACTTTCACACGGCCTACCAAGATGAGGGCTGGCCTTCGCAGGGTTTCGAGTGTCAGGTGAATACGAGTCAGAAGGATCCGAAAAAAACCGGTAGCTTGTATGGCATCGCCAACGTGTATGTCGCCATGGAGCCGGAAGAGCCTTTCATCATTCGCGTCGACAAGGCCGGTGCACAAGTATACCGCGAGAAAGCGCCTTCAACCGATGGCGAGTGGTTTGACTACCATATCATCGTGAAGGACGAGGACGTCACGTTGAAAGTGAATGGCGAAACGACCGTTCAATGGAAGCAGCCTCCGGGCTATGCAGGACCCAATCCAGGTTCAGCCGGTCGTGTGCTAGGTAGCGGAACGTTTGCCCTTCAGGCCCACGATCCCAATAGCGTCACTCACTACCAGGACATACAGGTCAAAGTGTTGGACTGATTTTTGTAGCGAACGAATTTTCAGAAAAGTCGCACAGCCCACGGTTGTGCGGCTTTTTTTTGGTTCAAAGTCGTAGCCTCCCTGAGAGGTAGCGGGTTGTCAGGAATGGTTGGCTACTTATCTCTAGTTTTAAGGGGAATTGAATTGTAGGGGATATCAGGGGTCTAGTCTGCTTGGATGGGCGAGGACTTTCCGAGTTGTTACGAACTGCCATTAGAAGTCCATTGATTCGAAAGCAGGCAACAAGGGGTCATTCGACCTTCGGAATTTCGACCGAGTGATCTATTGGGTTTCAGGCTGGATAACTCGCTCTGTCTCGTAGATTGGTTTTTTGATCAGGCTGAAGCACTGAGCTACTGGGAATTGGATACAAAAAAAGACCCGGCCAGATTGCCGGGTCCTTGAAATCTCTGAACGATATTTCCGACTAGAAGCGGAATGTGTTCGTCAGCCAGATCTGCCTTGGCGGAGCATAACGCGCGCGGGCAGGTGATCCGTCTTGCTGGAAGCGGAATACATCCACGTCGGTGTTGTCCCAGTTGTGGACATTCCGCATGTTGATCTGCATGCGCCAATCCACGTTGCCCATGATCTTCTTGCGGTAGCCGAAAGTCAGGTCGACTGCTAGATCGGTGTCAGTGAAGTAGCCTTCTTCTATGACTGGCTCATAGATGCGAAGATCTTCGTTGAAAACGACTGGATAGCCGCCGTTAACCTCGTCTTGCCAGCGAGCGGCGCCACCGATTTGGAATCCCTTAAGCGGACCTTGTTGGAAGGAGTAGTTGGTGATTAAGTTAAATCGCCACTCGCGTTGCTCTGAGGTTGGCTGGCCTTCGAGCCCTTTGTAATAGAAGTGCTCAACCAGGCGCTCGTAAGTTTGGCTCTCGTAGGTCGGGCCCTGAGGCGCTCCAGTTGGATTGCCCCAGTCGAGGTAGCCAAACTCCTGCATGTAGGGAAGCAGGAAACTATCAACGAGATCTGTTAAGCGGGGGCCGATATTGTCCATTACGACTTGCTGCCTCGCCGCGTTGAACGCAATGCGCCAGCTCTTGGTGGGGTTGATGATGAACTCGGCTTCCATTCCCTTGGAGGTGATGTCCGTTGTGTCGGCGATGGCGCCGGCCCACTGGATGTTCACATCGCCATCGGCGAGGAAGCGGGCGTTGAAGGATTGAACGAGCCTTTCATCGAATACAAACTGCTCAAGTGGCGCGCGAGCGGCCTTGGTTGCCTCCAATTCTGGCCATTGCGCGGCGACCGCGTCATCCAAGCTGGCAAAGCCTTCTTCCGCATCTTCACCGGCATAATACAATCCATCCTCGCCGAGTTGGATGAACTCGTCGACGATTTCCGGATCGACGAGACCATCCCCTTGAAAGAGAGGCTCGCCAGTTGCGTTGTCGATGGAATCGAATCTACGGGAATCGCGGTTGAGGCGTCCGTACCACTGGAAGATGCGCACGAAATTCCGGTTGTAGATGCCGGAAGTTGGGGCAGTGGCGTTTTGGAGCGTGGCCTCGTAGAAATTGAGGCGAGCCACCAGCTTGTTGTTCCACATATAGGCACTGACGCCCCAGTCCTTCGTGTCGCCGAATTGCGACGCGACCGGCTCGCGGTACTCGTCGACGCGCTCGAGCGAAGGCACGAAATTGTCGGACGAATTGTAGTGGAAGGTGATGTCGTCGAACATCTCGGGCAGGGGAATGATTTCCTTCGGCCAGTAGAGGACACCCCCGTAGCCGAAAATGTTCTTCTTAACCGAGTTGAACTTGCCGTCCTCCAGGAGCCAGTTTTCCGGACTCACATCGGGGATTTCGTCCAAGCCAAGCAAACGCGGTTCGGTGTTGAGCAAGTTTTCGACCTCGTCTTGGCGGTAGCCCAAGTTGATGACGAGATGGTCGTTGAACATTTTCGACTGGGAGTTCGCGGCGAGGGACCGCACGACGGTCTCCTGACGACGGACGTTCTTGGACGGTACATTGAGAGGCGTCCAGGTCCCTGGAACGAATTGCTCGTTGCCGTTTGAGCGGTCGAAAACGTCGTTCGCCAAAGCTTCAGTCGTAGCATCCGGTCCCAGGTTCCACGACAGCTTGTTGTATGTTTGTCCTGTCGTGCTTCTCAGGTCGTAGTAAGCCGGTTCGATAATGAAGTCCGAGACCTTCGTGTAGTCGGTCCACGCATCTAGCTGTTGGGGTCCGATGTAGACCATGTTAGGCGTGTTGCGGGCATTGTTGTTCGCCTGGCGGGCGTTGGCGTCCCCAATGTGGAGAGCGGGCTCTGGATCGCCAAATGAGCTTCGGAACCAGTTGACCAGCATTTCATGGTGACGGTTTTCGTCGCCTAATATGGTAAGCGTGTGTTCGCCGAGGAAGTTGGCCATCCGGTCGTTGTTCATGGTTTCGCGGAAATCGTGCTTCACGAACCCGGTAAAGCGCTTGGCCGTGCGCTGGTCGTCATTGGTGCGTTGCCCCGACTTCGTCATGATGACCGGGCGCCCGAAGTTCGGATTC